>ENA-OQBT01000532-OQBT01000532.1-human-gut-metagenome-genome-assembly--contig:-NODE-532-length-22532-cov-3.107878_pt1 | contig 22532 bp, 28 predicted proteins | sample MGYA00242749_ERZ504557 | MGnify/ENA primary metagenome ERZ504557 (study PRJEB26092, sample SAMD00036243) | human gut metagenome | host: Homo sapiens | study: EMG produced TPA metagenomics assembly of... | reverse complement strand
CAAACTTCAAAGCGAGTTTTCGTAGGAAATTGGGCGAATCAGCGATTTGTTCAAAATATGGGCAAAATTCCACCGCATCGCTTTCGGTTGCTTATTTATTTTTTATCATATACTCAAAATCTACAGTTGGCCAACACACAAATTAAAACTTTTTTAAAATGAATCAAGCAGTATCTTCTCTGCTTCTGGATTCCACAATCCACCATGTCGTTTACAGGATTCATCTAATTCTCCAAAGACTGGATCTTTCTCAGCTAATTTCCCAAAGTCCTCTATTGCTGTCAATGGCAGGTTGATCTGTGGGTATGTAATCTTCTTTGATCCTGGTATCTTATTTAAATATAATGTTGTATCGACAATCGCATTGATTCCTCCAATGTGTGTGATTCCAACTGCTGGATTGATCTTGCCTGTTGTGATCAGGTTTAAAGCTTCGATCAGGTCTGAACGAAGTCCTCCAGATGAACCGATCAGTTTAGTTTTTAAATAATGGCTTCCGTATATATTCATTCCAGCACGATAATTTTTATCTGCTGTTGATGCATAAATATTCATGCAGCCATCCATTGCCATAATACGATTCCCTATTTCAGCTACACATTTGGGTGGTGCATAGACAAACACATCATCGTATCCTTTTTCATTGGTTATTGCCAGTAACACTGGAACGGAGTCTGCAAACATCGATGGATTGATATAATAAAGCTCTATTCCATGCCTGGTTCCTTCCTGCATCGGTATCATTTTCCTTACTTTTTCCAAACGCTCTTGATTCGTATCTGTGATCACGAGTCTTCTTGGCTTTTTCTTCATTCCAAGGACATAACGGATTGCCATTAGTCCCATGGGACCGGCTCCTCCAAGGATGATGGTATTCCCACCTTCTTTAATTCCAGATATATGATCGTGGGTTCCCTCTTTACTGTGATAGTTTGAATGAAAACTTCCCACTATACTATATAAAGCCTGAGCCTGTGCAAGTTCATAGAATGAATCTGCTTCATATTGCAACAAACATCCTTTCTCAATTACATCTGCTGGTATGATACAGTATGTTGCTGCACCTCCAAAATAAGGGTAAGAATATCCTGGTGATTCGATCTGGTGAGGAATCTCTGGTACTAATACAAATTGTTTTCCTTCCTGATAATCCTCTTTCCATCTTGTTCCGACTTTTGCTATCATTCCAGAAAATTCATGTCCGATCAGTACAGGATTCTTTTTAATATTCTTTGGTACTCTTAAATGTCTCTGTGCCAATGTGATTTCTTTTAAAGTTGATACTGCAATTCCGTTACATTCTATCTTCAAGAGAATCTCATCTTCAGCTATCTCAGGGATCTCAAATTCTTCCAGACGTATATCTTTGACTCCATAAAGTCTGACTCCTTTAACTTTCATAACCTTCGCCTCCTAAACTTAGTCAAATATTTATGTCTTGTTAAATTTAATTAATTTTTTTCATTATAACATATTCTCAAACTTCTGTCTGCGAATTCATAAAGATCTGAATTGTTATGGAGTCTTTTCTTTATTTTTGATTTTTATTATATAAAAATGCTGCGATCCAGGAGGTCACAGGAACTGCATGATAACTCCGAGACTTGATGATAATCCCTGCATGATTTCAATCCCTACGGAATACATATTGATCACCTGTTGATATTCGTAATTGTATGCAAAGATAAATACTAATGTGTTGATCGATCCACCCGTAAATGCAAGAATCAATGTATTGGTCATTGTTCCCATCATATCTCTTCCGACATTCATTCCTGATTGAAACAGTTCTTTTAACATCATCTGTGGATTTTGTTCTTTTAATTCATTGAGTGTAGAGGCGATTGACATTCCAACGTCCATGACTGCACCTAATGATGCGATCAAGATTCCTGCAAATAACAATTCACCAATTTTTATGTCTGTCATTTCTCCGACATAGACCAGATTCTCTATATCAGACACATTATATCCGGTGATCGATGTCACTTGTCCAAAAATCAATGCAAATGCTCCAGAAAATACCACACCTATGATCGTTCCAAGCATCGCGGCTACTGATTTCTTCGTAATTCCATCAACCATACACATCGTCACAACTGTTGTAAATGCGACCACTAATACAGCCGCCAGTATCGGGGATATTCCTTTGTAGATCATCGGAAGAAAAATAAAAAAGATACAAAGCATTGTAAATACCAAGCTTAATATTGATGAAATTCCTTTTCTTCCACCGACTGCAACCACGATTGCTACAAACACTGCTGCCATCAGCCATACCATAGGTCCTCTGTTTACACTATATACAGACGCCAGCAACTCTCCTTTCGATTCATTAATGATCGCTATGACTTTCATTCCTTTTTTACATTTTGCACCAAATAAATAACTTTGAGAGCTTGTTGCCTGTATTATTTTTCCTTTATGATCCCCTGAGAGAAGTTTTAATTCTACGGTTTGTTTTCCACTTCCACTATTTGATAAGTTTCCAGAGATCACGTTTGTTACTTCTGCTTTTTCAAAATTTCTTCCATCTGTATCTAGAAGTTTTGTCTTCTCAATTCCAGAAAAAGAAAAAAACAGCAGAAGAAAGAGAATGCCTGCGATCAGCAGACACACTCCTTTCATCTGTTTTTGTTTCATTGTTATTTCACAGTCACTTTCAGAACTTTGCTGTAAGAACCGTAGATTTTCTTACCTTTAACTACTTTGTATGCACGAACCTTTACATAACATTTTTTCTTTGATCTTAATGACTTGATCGTATAAATTGTTTTTCTTGTATTTCTTGTCTTTGCTTTTTTAAAGTTCTTGTTTGATGCATATTTAATCTGATATCCAGATACAGATGCTTTTTTGATCTTAACTGTTACTTTCTTTTTGCCAGCTTTTAATTTTGCAGATGCTTTTGCTACTACAACTTTCTTCTCTGCTGTTGGTTTCTTTACTGTTGCTGGTTTTGTTGTTGCTTTCTTTTCTAATCCTGCTTTTGCATTTGTCAGAACTTTTTAATGCATTTTCAACTTCATCTTTTGTTGCTTTTTTTGTCTGCTGCAACTTCTTTGGCTCCTGTAAGTGCCTGTTCAAAGACTCTATAGCTTTCCGTTGTATATGCATCTTTTTGCTTTACAATGCTTTCAGATGCTTTAATTTCTGCATTAAGTGATGTCGTATCCCCTTTGCTCTTTGTGATAGAAAATGTTTCATCAATCTTTTCATCATTATCTGTACGATATGTATTGATCGTTAAACTATTTTCTGTTACATCAACAACTGAATATGTTGGGACATCTTCCTGCCAACGGTGTGCAATATATGTCTGCTGTCTTGGTACCAGATCATAATATTTACTTCCTGAAGAAGAACCTGCTGTCATATAAAGGACACCTTCTGGATTGATTACAGAGCTTCCCTGTTTTTTGACGGTCTCAATTGCTTTTTCATCCATGATACTTTTAAGATATGCTAAATATTTCTGATCTTTTTCATCTGTGCTGTCATTTTTAATATTTCCTGGTGCCACTGTTTTTGTCGTTGGATTTTCACCCGCATCCATATCTTTCTCTAATTCTGCATCAAATTCATCATCTGTATAATCATTCGCTTTTGTTCCACCTAATAACATTTTAGATCTTGAATAAGCATGATCATGACCTGTTAATACAGCATCAATATCATTTTGTTCGAAAATCGGTGTTAACTGATATCTTAAATTTGTGATCTCTGGCTCATTAGAATGTTCTGCTGATCCATAAATATCCTGATGCAGTGTTACGATTCTCCATTTGCAGTCTTTATTCGCTGCAACTGTCTGCTCAATAAACTGTTTATGTTCTGCTACATTTGTATCCTGTGTATTTAACATGATAAATAATGCATTTCCATATTTGAAATAATAATCTCCACCGACTACCTTATTACTTCCAAGTTCACTTGCATTTGTTCTGTTAAAATGGTATGTATAGTTTGCATTATCTGCATCATGGTTACCTACTGTCGTTGCCACTGGAAGTGATTTTAATGCTTCTGGACTTAAATATCCTGTATACTCAATTTCACTTTTTGATGCATCTTTGTTTGGTGACTTTTTCTTTGTTGTCTGAATCTGGTCACCTGCGGATACAACAAAACTTAACTGATCATCTGTCTTTTCTAATGCTGCGTTTAAAGTAGAAGACCAGTTAAATGCATCACTCTTTACTGCATTTGACTGTGCATCGTAAAATTCTTTCGTATCTTTTCCCTTTAATTCATTTGAAGATCCGATCTGTGGGTCACCTACAAATGCAAATGAGAAATTGTTTGTAGATTTTGTCGTGTATTTAGCTGGCTTTGTATAGCCATTTCCATTGTCGTAACTATAATAATATGTTTTGTTTTCTTTTAATCCTGTTGCTGTTACTTTATTAGAATTATAAGTTTCCCCATTGTTATCCTGTTCATCTTTTACTGCTGTTTGTTCTGCCTCGTACACCTTGGCATTTTTCATATTATGTCCTTCACCAATGATCAGTTTTGGAACATTTGCATTTGAATGATCATCATTTGTCTGCTTTGGTGTATACCATGCAAAATTCAACTCCGTTGCATTGCTTCCTGGTGACAATGAAATTTGTGTCCAGTCATTTTTTAAAGTTTCCCATTCTTTCTCCCAACGATTCCACTGTGCCGTTGTTCCCATTGTCTGTGCAATGTCTGCTGCATTTGTCTTGCCATCTGGAGCGGCACTTGCAAATACTGGTGCTACATTTGTTGCAGAAAGTGTCAATGCTAATGCACTGATCATCATTTGTTTTCTCCAATTAGATCTCATATATACCTCCTGATACCTTTGTCTTTTCATATCTTTCTGACTCTTAAAGGATTCTATCATATATATGTAAATTCTAATTGCATTGAATCGTAAATAATATGTAAAAAAAGATTCTGAAATATCAATCTATCTCAGAATCTTTTTGATGATGTTATATTAACTTTTTGTGTTATTTACCTTGATGTTCTAAGGCTGCTTCTACAAATCCTTTAAATAATGGATGTGCTTTGTTAGGTCTTGATTTAAACTCAGGATGTGCCTGTGTTGCCACAAACCATGGATGTTCTGGAATCTCTACCATCTCTACGATTCTTCCGTCTGGTGAGCATCCGGATAACATCATTCCATTCTCCTGAAGGATATCACGATATTCGTTATTTACTTCATATCTATGACGATGTCTTTCGTGAATCTCTTTCTCTCCATATAATTCATATGCTTTGGATCCTTCTGTTAATACACATGGGTAAGATCCTAAACGTAATGTTCCACCAAGATCTGTGACTCCATCCTGATCTGCCATGATATGAACCATCGGATGTGTTGTGTCTGGATTAAATTCCTGACTGTGTGCATCAGAGAATCCTAAGACATGTCTTCCGAATTCTACTAATGTAAGCTGCATTCCTAAGCATAGTCCAAGATATGGGATCTTGTTTTCTCTTGCGTATTTGATCGCACAGATCATTCCTTCAATTCCACGATCTCCGAATCCACCTGGAACTAAGATTCCATGAACTCCACCTAACATCTCATCGACATTGTAAGAGCTGATTCTCTCTGAATCTACCCAGCGGATCTTCACATCTGCTGAATTTGCGACTCCAGCATGCTCTAAGGATTCTACGACACTGATGTAAGCATCGTGTAAAGATACATATTTACCAACTAATGCGATCTCTACTTTATGTTCTGGATGTTTCCATGCATTGATCATCTTCTTCCAGTCATCAAGATCTGGATCTGGGCATGGCATGTTCAGACATTCACATACTTCATGTGCTAGATGTTCTTTCTCCATCATCAAAGGTACTTCGTATAATACTTCTGCATCTAAGTTCTGAATAACTCTTGAACGTTCAACGTTACAGAACTGCGCGATCTTTCTCTTGATTCCATCATCTAATGGATAGTCTGAACGGCATACAAGGATATCTGGCTGGATTCCCATTCCCTGTAAGTCTTTGACACTTGCCTGTGTTGGTTTTGTCTTTAATTCTCCTGAACTCTTTAAGTATGGAATTAATGTTACATGAATTAAAATACAGTTTTCATGTCCCACTTCATGCTGGAACTGTCTTAATGCCTCTAAGAATGGCTGACTTTCGATATCTCCTACAGTTCCTCCGATTTCAATGATCGCTACTTCCTGATCGCTTGGATCTTCACTTCTGTAAAAACGGCTCTTGATCTCGTTTGTTACGTGTGGGATTACCTGTACTGTGTTACCACCATAATCTCCACGACGTTCTTTGGATAAGATACTCCAATATACTTTACCTGTTGTAACGTTTGATTTCTTATTCAGTCCTTCATCGATAAATCTTTCATAATGTCCAAGGTCTAAGTCAGTCTCTGCTCCGTCATCTGTTACGAAAACTTCTCCGTGCTGGATTGGGTTCATTGTTCCTGGGTCAATGTTGATATACGGATCAAACTTCTGGCTTGTGACATGATAGCCTCTGGCTTTTAGTAATCGTCCCAGAGAAGCTGCTGTGATTCCTTTACCTAATCCAGATACAACTCCTCCTGTAACAAATACATACTTACTGGCATGTTTCTTCCTCCTATATGTGAATTTCTACTACTTTCTTATATTATCCCATTCAAAATAATATCATATCATATTATTTTTGATTTGTCATTGTGATTTGTTAAAAATAATGAAAAGGATTCTTATGTTTCTATATCATAGAATCATAGGAATCCTTATTTTCATATTTTAAAAATCGAAAGTGCTCACATCACAACTTAGATAGAGGATTGCAGATAAATATAAAATGATTGTTGATGATGATAATCTAAAATACAATTCTTTCGAGATTCTATGGGGTATGGGCGATGAACAATCGCAGGAAAACCGTAGTTCTCGAACTGTTTATTAAGGGGAGTTTGTGCTGTAAGCACTTTCTACCCATAATTTACCATATCATTTTATATTTGTCAATTATTTCCTTTACTTTTTTTGTAAAAATTTACATAATTATTATTTTCATTATGATTGATCAATGATATTACCTGATTTTTACTATTTCCTTTGCTGTATGTCCAGCTTCCTAACTTACCGCTCTGTGGCGTTTTCTTGATCATAAATGTATTTAACCATTCTTGTGCATCCTTGGATGAGATACCCATTTTTTCGAAACAGCCTTTTAAGAATATCTTTTCTTCTTTTGTGAATCCTTTGAATGCCTCTGTTTCATCCCAGTAGATCAACATCTGTTTGATCTTGTGATCTTGCAAAAAGATCTGAACATTTTTCCTTGCATATAATTCTTCATCATTATAAGAACGAAGAATAACTTCATTCGCAGCTGATCCACTATGATCCGATATAGCTGTCCACATTTCTCTGCCACTTTGTGGAAGGTCAGATAGATTACTCCTAAACCCAATCACTTTGTTAAAATCAAATCGAATGATAAAACGTTTGTAATTATACAGACATGTTAATCCATTTTTCTTGAATGTATGCCATTTGTCTGTATTATGGAACAAGTATGTTTTATCTCCAACTTTTACTTTAATCCCTGCTGTATCTTTTTCGCATTGTTCCATCCATTTTTTGATTCCTTTGTATCCTGAATTTTCCATCGTATTGATCAATTTGGAGTTTTTCATATAATACTGGGATGTTCCATTGATACATCTCTTATGATTTTCATTTGTTGCATACAAAAGACCGTCTTTGTAATTCCAATTGAGATTCTGAATTTCTTGTTTTTCTGAATCTGTAAGCTTTTGATAATTTTCTTCGAATGTATTGTCTGGTCTTTGAATGATATCATAAAATCCGTCAGTATTGTAACTGTCGAAATCTACGTCAGAATCAATATCTTCATCCGATTGCTGTATTGAAAATCTACGAAGAACGGTGTCTTCTGCTCTTAAACGCAGCTCATACTCACCCGTTTTATCTTCCAGGATACTCGTCTTCCATACTTCATAACTTCCTATGTCATTTAAAAGAGTCGAACTTTCATCGTCTGATTTCATCATCTTATAAAATTTTTTCAGCCATTGCTCATTTTTTATTTCTCTTCTGTCTTCTGAAATCTGATCGATCTTATCTTCTGTGATAAAATTGTTTTCATTTGCTGACAGACTGATCGTTGATACGAACTGTTTTTTGCTTGTCAAAGGATAGATAAGTAGTCCTGCTGCCATACAAAATCCAAGAAGAATCGCTATTTGTTTAATCCTTTTTCTTTTCTTAAATGATACGCTATACCATTTTCTCTGTAATTTTGACGGATGACGGTAAAGTACGATTCCGATCGTTGCCAATAAAGCTAGAAGGATCAGTGGTGATAATATGATAATATAACCAGTTGCAGTTGAATAATACATTATACTGCCCTCCTTTTCTTACGCTTTTCTACTATATAATATATGATCGTTGCGATCACTGCTGCCAGAATGCCGCCTGTGTATGACTGAATCTTGAACCCTGTCACTACAATGAATAATGAAACACAGAATGGGAAGATCCATACAAACAGATGCTCCATCCATGGAAAATACATAAAATTATTCCTCTTTGCCATATCCGACTTTTGAAATACATAAAATGCAACTCCAAAAAATACTGCGATCAATACGATCTGAATCAGAAGGATCTGTGCAAAATGATCAAACGAAGCCATCGTCACCAGCTGGTTCACACCTTTATCCCATATAAACTGTTTTGTGATCGGTCCATTTTCAAAAATTGCAGCCATCCACCAGCCATGATATATTGTATCTGGGAATGATAATACTTTTGGCATCATATAATCCATAAAGTTTGGAAATAACATTGCTCCGATTCCGATCGCTCCTGCGATCCATGGTCTTTTGCAGATATTCTGAAAAAATATAGCAATGGCATAGATGAGTGTCAATGATACCCATATAAATAGAAGATACGCACACAAATGTATGATGTTATCATTTCCAAGAAGTACTGCTCCGTTTTTACATACGGATAGATTCATCTCATACCATGACTGTGCCTTTATTCTCATTATGATCATTCCGAATGAAAGAAAAAGCCATGGAATCGTATATGTCATCATTCCTGTGATCGTCCTTGTCAGAAAAATCTGACCTCTTTTGATCGGAAGCTGCATTAAAAATTCTCCACATTTTGATGTACTGCTTTCCCGATACTGTATTACCGCTACAAAACTAACCGGTATCATAAGAACGATAATGAACATTTCATAGTATTGATCTAATGTTCCTAAAAACAGATTGCCATAATTATTATAAATGCCTCCATAAAAATTATTGATCTGATCTGCAGTTCCTGAAATATCGTTTGCGATCACATATTGTAATATGAAACATATCACTATGGTATACACTAATGTTATGGCTAGCAGATTTCGTTTTTCATGATTAACAAGCCCTCTCATAACATTTCCTCCTTATTGTCTGAATAATCGATACAGCAAAATATGTGATCACTAATATCACTACCAAATATATAAACCAATGTACTGCATTTAATTTCTGTATGATCAGTTTATAACTATCTGATGAACACATAAATTCTTTTCCCCATGCGATCAATCCATAAATTCTGGTTCGAAGTGTCTTGTCATACTTAAATATATAAACATATATCTCATGATTACTTAATGCATTAAAACACAGGATCGTGATCACTATCGTCGTGATGACTTTATTCTGCATCCCTGATAACCTTGTTAACATTCGGTTCTGTGCCTGCTCCTGCTTGATAAACTGTCGTTTTGCAAACCAGATACTAAAGACTCCTGCTGCAAATAAAACGGCAATACAGATGATCGCAGAATTTACATATTGTGCTTTCCAGATCGGATTGCTCTCCAAGCTATTTGTATCAAGCTGAAAATTTAATGGATATAAAAATGTTCTGCCGAATCTTCCATAGATAACCCACTCGAGTATCGCAAATCTAGAAGATCTTACCTTAAACAGCAACTGGAGTAAAAATGCCAGATTCTGAAGGATCATCGGCAATATCACATAAAATGTAACGACTGCTATGACAAGTCCTTGCCAGATATATGCTGTCACGATCAATGAAACCTGTATCAGTGCACAAAATACAAAACAAATTACTGCATTCCATAATGTGCATATGATCACATTCGTGATTGATTCCGCATTCGGAATCGTTGCGATCTTCATTGCAAAGAAAATTCCATAGATGATCTCTGCGAACAAAAGTGATATATGCAGTTTTGTAAGACTCTTTTGGTAAATGTCTTTCTTTGTCCATGGAAGGCTGTAGATATATTGCTGTTTTTTATTTTGCTGCAGTTGATATACAATTCCTGCTGATAATGCTGCAAATAAAATTATGATCAAAAGCCATCCATTGACAAGATCATCCATCATCGTCTGTGGCAGTCCATCCTCCGGATATTTGATATTCCATGCGGAAATCCCATATAACAATGCTGCTGGTGGAAGTACCAGATTATATTTTCTAAAAAATTTCATCTCCAAGTTCCTCCTCTTAGCGGTTGCTGTAGACGAATACTTCTTCTAAACTTAATGGAATTTCCTCTACTACAATCGCTCCTGCTTGTTTTAATGCCTCATGAATTGGCTCTCCATACCCTTCTAATATTACTGTGTATACACTTCCAAGATTGGAATATGTGATCACTCCCGAAAGTTCTTTGAAGATCTCGCTTCTTGATTCTCCAAATACAACCTGTAATTTTGTAAATCGTTCTTTCATCTGATCCATTGTTCCCTGATAAAGGATCTTTCCGTCCTTCATCATACTTGCGGAATCGCAGAAACTTTCTAAATCCTTTAAATCGTGTGATGAGATCAGCACACTCATTCCATTCATATCGACTTCATTGACAATAAAATCTTTGATCTGTTTCTGTGCGATCACATCCAGTCCTGACATTGGTTCATCCATGATCATCACTTTTGGATGGATGGACAGATTCAACATCGAAGCTAATGACATTGCCTGTCCTTTAGATAATTCTTTGATTCTTTTGCTTACATCTAATCCGATACTCTGATTGTAGTCCCTAAATACTTTCTCATCGAATGTTGGGTAGATCTGTTTATAAAATTCTACCATCTCATCAATATGATACCCTTCAAAATACTGGTTGCTGTCCGCAACATATCCTACCTGTGCTTTTACTTTTGGATTCTCGAAAATTTCTTCTCCACAGACCAGAATCTGTCCTTGATCCTGTTCATAAATTCCTGTTAGACATTTGATCAATGTTGTCTTTCCGCATCCATTGCGTCCTACCAGCCCATGAATGCTTCCCTCTTCTATATCAAGGCTGATCCCATGAAGAATCTCATTCTTTCCATATGATTTTTTCACGTCCTTTAGTTCGATCACTTTCATATCCTATCCCTCCAGATCCTGATAGATTTCATGTATCAGGCTTGCTATCTTCTCTTCATCATACCCTTCATAACGAAGCTCACTTAATATCTCTTTTAAACTTGTCTTGATCTCTTGCATCTTTCCTTTGTCCACCTCTTGTGAAGCATTTTCTGCCAAAAATGCTCCCTTTCCTCGTATTGTTATAATTACTTTCTCTTTCTCCAACAACTGATATGCTTTCGCTACAGTGTTGGGTGTTACATTGAGACTTAATGCTAATTTACGAACGGACGGCAATGCATCTCCAGGTTTTAGATATCCTTTCCACGCTGCTTCTTTTACTTGTTCCATGATCTGTTCATAAATTGCCTTGCCACTGGCAGGGTTGATTCGAAACACACCTGTACCTCCTTATTGTTTTTGTCGTACTGTATGCCATACTGTATTAGCTGTACTAACTGTACCATTTCATATGATACAGTTAGTTTATATACTTTTTTCTTATTTGTCAATAACTTTTTTAAAAATGTCAAGAAAATTTCCTATGAAATGAAAAAACCTCAAAGCTTCTTTCCGAAACTTTGAGGTTCTTCCTAAACAAATTGTATGAATATATAGAGGGTTCATTGCTTTCGCAATATAAATCATTCTTATAACAGGCTCTTTGCTGTGCTTCCAATGGTTGTGATGATGAAATAACAGCTGGTTGCTCCTGCATCAAGAACACCTCGAGAGCGTTCTCCAAGGCGGCTTGCTCGTCCGATCTTGGCTACAAGATCTTTTGTAGACTGCCATCCTTTTTCTGCTGCGGCATTCATAGCATCCAAACATTCTGCAAAGTCTTTTCCTGCTTCTTTTGCTTCTACAAATGCTTCTTTTGCTGGAATCAATGTGTCTAGCAGTGATTTGTCTCCTACCTGTGCAGGCTGATATCCTGAATTCCTTCTACAGAAGCTGTGATCATTTCTGCGATACATCTGCTGTGATCTCTTCTTCATCTTCACATGCCTGAGCCATCTCATCAAATAACATTCCATACAGAGGTCCCATTGATCCACCGATATCTTCTAACAGTGTCTCACCTAATGTTGTCAGTCCTTCTGACAAATTATATGTAGTTCCTTCTAATTTCTTCTCGCACATCGTAAAACCTTTGTTCATGTTGATCCCATGATCTCCGTCTCCGATCTTACCATCAATCTCACTTAAGTAATCTCTTTCTTTCTGAATTGTCTTGATCAACTGGTCTACGATAACTCCTGCATCGGCATTTTTAAAACTTGACATAATTTCCACCTCTTTGAATTAATGTTGTACTTTTCTTATCTATGTTTTATTTTAACATACAATCTTTTTTACCTAAAATGATTTTCAGTTCAAATATGGCACTCATTATGGTGCTATGTTTCACTCTGAATTCAACTCTTATTAGAACTGTTTTAATCCTACAGAGTTTGCTGGCATATCGATGCATTCTTTTAATTCATCATCCAGCTTCATCACTGTTAATGTAACACCCATCATCTCTAAAGATGTAAAATAGTTTCCTACATAAGAACGATGTACTTTGATTCCTTTTTCTGATAAGATTTCTTCGACTCTGTTATATACGATGTACTGTTCCATAACTGGTGTAGCACCTAGTCCGGATAATAATACAACGACTTCATCTCCACTTTCAAACGGAAGGTCTGGAATGATAATATCTAACATTTCTTCTGCTATATCATCAGCTGTCTTTAATGGCTGCACATTGATTCCAGGTTCTCCATGATGCCCGATTCCTACTTCCATCGTTCCATCTTCAATCTGGAAATTTGGATGTCCAACTGCAGGGATCGTACATGGTGCTGTACCGATTCCTACGGAACGTGTATTGTCAATTGCTTTCTGTGCTACGGCGATAACTTCATCAAAGACTCCGCCCACTGGAGCTTTGCTTCACCACTTTCCACCACATCACGAACTTCCACCGGCAACCCCATCGTCCTTTTTTTCTAATTCTTGTTTTTGGTGCTGAAGCACAGTCATCATTTGCTACAACTGTTTTTACTTCAATTCCAAGTTTCTTTGCTTTACGCATTGCCATCTTTACATTCATGTTGTCTCCAGCATAGTTCCATAAAGACATGCAACACCTTTTCCAGAGTCTGCTTCTTTGATCGCATCTAAAAATGCTTTTGCTGTTGGTGAAGAAAAGATTTCTCCGACTGCAACGGCATCACAAAGATTTTCTCCGATATATCCAATAAATGCTGGTTTATGCCCGGAACCTCCTCCAGTTACGATACCAACTTTTCCTTCAACTGGTGCATTTTTATATTTTAATACCCTTGCATCTTCTGTTGTAGACACGATATCTTTGTGTGTCTTTACAAAACCTTTTAACATATCTTCCACAACAAAATCCGGATTATTTACAATTCGATTCATTTTTGATTTCCTCCTAAATTACATTGCATCTGCGATTGCTTTTAAATTTTTGAGTCCTTCAATTGCTAATTCTTCTCCTGTATCAGCAAAGTTTCTCCAGATTGCACAGTTTCCTGCTAATTCTTCAAAACTTGGGTCAAAGGATTCAATAACAAGTGGTCCATCGTATCCGATCTCATCTAATGCCTGGAAGAATTCTTTAAATGGTACAAGTCCTGTTCCTGGAATTCCTCGGTCATTTTCATTGACATGTACATATCCAAGGTATTCTTTTCCGCAAGTTTTAACTGCTCCTGAGAAGCTCTTTTCTTCACGGATCATATGGAAGCAGTCAAGATGTACTTTGACATTTCCTGTTCCAACATCTTTGCAGAACTTCACTGCATCTTCTGCAATATTTAAGAAGTGTGTTTCGAAACGGTTGACACATTCGACACAGATGGTCACATCTCCTGTCTCTTTTGCATATTCAGCAACTTCTCTCATACATGCAACACCCCAGTCCCATTCCTGGTCAGTTCTTGGCTTCTTTGTAAGATATCCCCATCCAGCATAGTTTACTCCGCCAAGGATTGGTGCTCCCAATGTATTACAGATGTCAACGCATTTCTTCATCGCTGCAACTGCTGCCTTGCGAATCTCTCCATCCGGTGAAATTGGGTTAGTTTCCAAAGTTAATGTTGTTGTGCAAACACAATCCATTCCAACTCTTGCTAATTCAGCTTTTACCTGCTCCGTTGGAAATGTATATGGATTTGCGATTGCGAATCTACGACTTCAAATCCTATTTCTTTTGCTTTTTCAATGATCCAGAGATCTTTTTCTTTAAAATCTTCTGCCCAGATAAAGCTGTCTACTCCAAATTTAAATTTCATAACAACACCCTCCTATTTTCCACAAAATTCTTTCTGATATTCCATGATTCTTTCTACTTTTGGTGTGGATGGTCCATTTTTGAATGTAAGTCCCATCCAGATATCTAATAAATAAATTGCCAACTGTGGTGCAATAACTCTTGCTCCCATACACATGACATTTGCATCATTACTCAAAACCGAACGTTCTGTTGAAAATGGATCATGGCAAACTGCTGCTCGAATTCCTGGCACTTTGTTGGCTGTCATTGCCATTCCGATTCCTGTTCCACATACAAGAATTCCTCGATCACAAGTACCGTCTGTTACTTTCTTACAGGTTCTTACTGCAACATCCGGGTATAATTCAACTTCCCCTTCTCCTACTCCATTATCAATGACTTCATGTCCTGCTTTCTGAAGGTGTTGTTTGATTGTTTCTTTTAACTGATAAGCTGCTTCGTCACATCCCAATGATATTTTCATGATCTTTTCCCTCCAATATCTAACGGAAATTACCGTAATAAGTTATATCAAATCCATCCAAAATGCTCACATGCATTTTTAATTCCATCATCTACATTGCTGTCTGTTACATAATTTGCGATATCTTTTAAATCCTGGCATGCATTTCCCATCGCAATGGAGAACCATTCTGGGCAAAACATATCCATGTCATTGTAGTCGTCCCCAAAGACTACAACATCTTTGATATCTGCATTTAAATGTTCCATCATTTTTATGATTCCGCCACGTTTGTTATCTGGCTGGAACATTAAATATTCTGGTTCAAATCTTAAATGTCCAACAAGTTCCTTTGTTGTCAGCTTCTCTTCATCTTCTTTTGGAATTGCTACGTATACTTTATAAATGGCATCTGCTTTTTCTACTTCCAACATGTCATCAATGATATAACGTGTTGGTTCTTTTCTTTTTCCGACCTGGCGTAAGAATTTATCATCCGTCATGTACACATCTTTCGTATCATCTAATGCCACACACCATCCATAACCAAGTTCTTCTGCCTGATGAATGATCTTAATGCATCCGTCTTTATCTAATGGAATATTTTCTACTAACTCATTATCTATGACACAGCCATTTCCTCCACAACATACCATGTTCTTAAATCCATTGGCATCTGTGAATTTTCTTGCTTTGTAGTGAGCGCGTCCAGTTGCGATCGCAACGAAATGTCCATTTTCTTCTAATCTTGTCAATGCTTCTCTTGCACTTGGGACGATCTCGCCTGTTGATCTGTCTGTCAAAGTTCCATCAATGTCGAAAAAAAGGTATTTTTTCTCCATATTCTTATCCTTTCTTCTGCACCCACTTGTCTGTCTTTCTTCGATCAGATAAATTTCAAGATATCTTCCGGATGATCAACCACATAGGATGCATGATTTTCTTCCAGTTCTTTTCTTCCTCGAAATCCCCATGAAACACCGATGGTATCCATACCTGCATTCTGCCTGTCTGCATATCTGTTTTTGAATCTCCAATATATAAAATTTCTTCTTTTGAAAGTTTCATCAAATCTGCGATTTCTAATGCTGCGCTTGGATCTGGTTTCTTAGGAATCCCTTCACTTTCGCGTTCTCCATACACTGCGGTCCATGGGAACTGTGAAAAATATTTATTTACCAGCGCACTGGTATAATCTCCTCGTTTATTGGAATTAACTGCAATTTTAATTCCTTTTTCTTCTAAGCTCTCAAGCAATTTAAGAATTCCTTCATAAGGAATTGTTTTGTTTAAATATCTCTTCTGATACGCTTTTGAAAATTGATTCACTGCCTCATCAATAAACAATTCATTTTTTTGTTTATCCTCTGGCAACGCCTTTTGACCAATTTACGAAAGCCATTCCCTACCATCTGTTTGCATGCTTTCGTATCATGTTCTTTCCATCCATAGATCTTCATAACATCATTGACGCTGTCTCTTAAATCTTCGATCGTATCTAATAAAGTTCCATCTAAATCAAAAATAATTCCTTTGTATGTTTTCATCTTTGTTTTCCTTTCTGGCTTTAGTTAATATGGGATGATAAAGCTGCCTTTATCATCCATATTATACAATTACAGCTCAGTAATGGCAAAGACTACTTTTACTGGTTTATTCTCAAAATTTACTAACTGATATTTTGTTCCTGCTGGTAAGAAGAATGTATCTTCTGGTTCCAGTACAAAACTTTCTTCAGCGTCAACTAGGTTTACAGTCACTGGTCCATCTACGCAATATAATGCTCCGTCACCTTTGTGAACATCTGGATCTGAACATCTTGGTCCGTATCCTCCTGCTGGAAGTACCATTTCTCCAAAGTGTCCGTAATCATTACTTGTAATGAAACGAAGTAACATTGGATGAGTTGTTCCATGAACATTATTTAACTTTTCGAAGTCACGTACTGCGTATACAGCTCCTGTTTTTCTAGCTTCTGCTGGATCTACTGGCCAGCATCCGATGTCATCTGTACATCCCTGACGAGAGATATCTTTGATCGCTCCTCTCATATCTGGCAGATTATCATTGTTTGGTCCTTTGTAGAATTTTGTTTCTTCTTCTGTTGGAATGACTGCTGGTGGAATATGCTCATCCCATGCTTTTGGTGTGATGAAATAAAGGATTCTTGTTTTCTGGTCTGAGAAGTTATGACAGCAGTGCCAAGCACCTTCTGGCATGAATAATCCTTCTCCAGTTTCCAGATAAGCAAACTGTCCGTTTCCACTTCTCTGTACTACAGGTCCGTTTAGGATGTAGTAAGATTCATCACCAGGATGGATATCTAATGGTGCGAATACTCCTCCAGGCCCTAACTCGTAAATTCCTAACATAAATGTATCAGTTGTTACTAATGTAAAAGTATTGTCAGAAGTAAATGCATTGTTTGGTGGATATAATGCTGTTGAATACTCCCATTTTTTGATCAATGTAGGTTTCTTGTTATCAGGTTCACAAGGAAAACGTCCCTGAATATCAACTAATTTTGCCATTTTAACTCTCCTGTCTGTTCTTTCTATTAACTGTTTTTTATGCTTCTTCCTGAGGTTTTGTAACTAATACAATTAAAGCTGCTGAAATTGCTCCGGCAATTAATAATGTGATGAAGAATGGAAGTACTTTATTCATAGCGAATACTACGAATACACCACCATGAGGTGCACGGATTGTAATTCCCCATAAGTAAGAGATTACTGCTCCAGCTGCTGATCCAACCATGAAACATGGAATATATTTAATATTTTTGGCAGCATATGGGATCGCAAATTCTGTAATCATACATAATGCTCCAGCGAAACATCCTGGGATTCCGGATCTATCTTCATCTGTAAATTTCTTAGGTGCGATCAGCATTGCTAATGCCACTGCTAATGGAGGTGCACAGCAAGCTACAAAGTTTGCGGCCATTGGTGCATAGTTTCCTGTTTCCATACAAGCTAATGCAAAAGCATAAGCAACTTTGTTACATGGACCACCCATATCAAAGGCAAGCATACATCCTTGTACGATTCCGAGAAGGATTAAGTTTCCAGTTCCTAAGTCATTTAATAATTTTGTTAATGCCTGTGTTAATGCTCCTAAAGGTCCTCCAATAACATAGTGCATTAATAAACAGATAGCTGCACATCCGACAACTGGAATGATCAATGTAGGAAGTAATGATCTTATTGCATTTGGTAATGGAATTTTCTTTAATGCGTTTACTAAATATCCAGCAATAATACCTGCGATCAGTGCTCCGATAAATCCTGACTGGTATCCAAGCCCCAAGTCCGTAGCCATCCAGCCACCGAACATACCTACACAGATACCTGGTTTATCAGCGATTGAATACGCTACATATGCACCTAATACTGGTACCATGAATGTTCCTAAACCAATTTTACCAATCCAGAAGATTGTGGATGCGAATGTGGAACCATAAGGTTCTACGCTAGGGATATTATATCCTCCTAATAAGAATCCTAATGCTACTAAGATTCCTCCTGCAACTACGAATGGCAGCATGTATGAAACACCTGTCAAAAACGCTTCTTTGATATCATCAATTACATCTCTCATTTGTTTCCCGTCCTTTCATAAAATATTTTTAAGGTTTCTCTTTTCTTATTTTCCGCTAAAAATAATATTCGGGTCTTTGATCACTTCGTGTGGTTTTGTCTGGAAGATCTTGTCTTTGTATGGTTCGAATCTTTCTGCTTTTGCAAGCCCTACGTCATTTGCAAAAACGATCAGATCCGCTTCTTTAATATCACGATCTCTTAACTTGTCTTCCAGTCCGAGAGCCCCCTGCTTCTCGACCTTACACTTGTAACCTCTCTCTTTACATACTTTCATAATAGCTTCCGCTGCCATATAAGTATGAGCGATTCCAGTTGCGCATGATGTTACTGCTACTACTTTCATAGTTTCCACCTCCTGTAGCTTTTATAGTTGTAATTGTTTTATGCCATGAATCAGATCATCATAGCTTTCTGCCTTCTCTAACAGTTCTAAAAACTCTTCGTGTGCTAACATTCCTGCTAATGTTGCTAATACCCTTAAATGGTAATCATTCTCTTGATTTTCAGATATTGCCAATACAAAGATGTATTTAACTTCACCAGATTCCCCTGAGGACTCATAAATGAATGGCTTCTTACATCTACAAAATCCAATTCCTGGTTTCAGAACTTCTTTGCATTTTCCATGAGGTATTGCAACGAAGTTTCCCATATATGTTGGCCCTAGGGATTCTCTGTATTCCAGAGCATCTTTGTAGGCCTTTGCGTCTGACACGAATCCTGCTTCTTCGAATTTTGCAGTCATCACATCAAACATATTTTCTTTGTCCTTAAAAGGCTCACAATCAAGAATTACCATTTCATCGAGTAGTACTTCCGCTAAATTTACACCACTCATGAAATATTCTCCTTTTTATGATTTATCTTATTTTCCGTTTTTGAACGCTTTGATTACGTCTTTTGCATATCCTTTCATGAATTCATATGCTGCTTCCTGTAATTCATGATATGCAATCTTACCATCTGTCTCAGCTACTTTGTCTGCAACAAATTTTGTTGTAGCTTTTGCCATATAAGAATAGTAGTTAACTTTTGAGCATCCTGCTGTGATCGCATTCTGTACCTGGTCAAATTCTACTCCTGATGCACCATGCATTACGATTCTTGTATCATCAGGGATTGCTTCTCGAAGTTCTTTGACTCTGTCAATATCAAGTACTGGTGGTTCAGCATAGATTCCGTGCATTGTTCCGAAGCATACTGCTAAGGCATCACATTTTGTTCTTTCTGCAAATTCTTTTGCTTCTGCTGGTTCTGTGAAGAATTCTCTGATATCTTCATTTGTCAAAACTCTCTTTTCTGGATCATCATCATGTGTATCTTCATCTGTAGATGCCATGATTCCAAGTTCTGCTTCTACTGTGATTCCTGCAGCATGTGCGAATTTAACGAACTGTGCAACTTTTTTCAACATTCTCTTCAAAAGGAAGTGCACTGCAATCGTACATGATAGATGGGAATCCAACTTTCACTGCTCTCATTACGAATTCATAGTCACTACCATGATCTAAATGAACACAAACAGGTACTCTTGCTTCTTTTGCATATTTTAACATGATCGGCCCGATTCTCTCGATTGGAATCAAAGAGTCATGTACCTGAGCATGGTCAATGATGATCGGAGTATTTAATTCTTCTGCTGCACCAATGACTGCACGAACTGTTTCTTCATTTGGTGTGTTGATACATGGGATAGCGTATCCTTCTGCTTCTGCAATCTCCAAGATTTTTTTCATGTTTACTAGCATTTGTTCTTCCTCCTGTAACATAAGTTTTGTTGGTTATTACGTCTAATGGAATTCTTCCATTAGTAGTTCATAAATTTCTCCGGAACTATTTGCTTCCAGGATTTTTTGAATGTCTTCTTTGTTATCGATCAGTGCATATAAATATTTGAATAATTTTAAGATCTCGTTTGATTCTTCCATATTAATTGCTAAGAAAAATACTAATTTAACCTTTGATGATCTCGACCATTTCACTGGATATTTCATTCGCATGACTGCGATGCCGCTTTTCTTTACGGAATCTTTATAAACATGTGCCATTGCGATCTGACTTCCAATTGTTGTCGGTCTTCTTTCTTCTAATTCAAATACTTTTTCTGTGACATCTTCACTAAGACATCCTTGTTCCAGTAATAACTTACTAACCTGTGCGATAGTTTCCTTTTTAGTTGTTGCCAGTGCATCAATCACAATCAATTCTTTCTGAAATGCTTTCTTCACAGTTTCTATAACTTGTTCATTCTTCATTTCCTGTGCGTACTCATCCATCTGACTGATGATCTTATTGATGTCCAGCTGCGTAACATGTTTTGTGATTTCTATGACATTATTTCTTTTTTCTTTGAGTGGAACGGTTGATATTATCAGTTTCCCTTTTGTTAATTCTGGTTTAAAATCGTGAATATGTACGATTTTTATGATTTCTAAATTACTGATTTCATTCTCAATCTTCATTGCTTCATATTTTGCTGAATAAGGATCTGTTGCCATAACAAAGATTCCTTGTTTTTCACTTCCTGTTTCCATGGATGCCTGATGGATCAGTAATGCGAGCCAGGCAATCTCATCCTGTGTCAATACAAATCCAAGTTTTTCTTCCAAATGGAAAGAGTAAGTTAAACAAACCGCATAACTGCTCTGAATCTGTTGCTGTACGTCCTTGTGAAGATCGTCCCATTCAACTAACATGTATCATGTCTGATACTTATCTTCTTTAAAAAAGTAGCAATTTGTTTTTCCAGTTCCCGATAGTGATAGGTACTTTCTTTTTCCATCACCATAAAAACTGTGTAGATGTAATCTTCTGCAATATTCATCAGATAATCATCCTGAATCTCGGCTTCTACTTCACAAGTTTTTGCTACGGCAAACTTTGCTGCCAAGAACTGGTATTCAAGTTCCATCTCATCTTCATGTGGGAACATGCGGTCAAGAATCTTCTTTGCTGTTTCTACATATATATCATCGAGCTTTGTCATTGTTCTGTCTGCTTTATTTCTAATCTTGTTTCCTTCTTCCATTCTTCTCTTAGTTAATAGAAGGTATTCCGTCAATCTGCAGAAAGAAATGTCTACAAGCACAACTCCTAATTCTGCTTCACTATCCGCAAGATATTCCTGAACCATCATGATATCTTCTTTGGAATAGTAATCTGAAAAATATGTAAATGCTCTTTTACTGATCCTGTAATCTAGTTCCTGTGGAAGTTCTTCAATGTACGTGTGTTTCCAGTATTTCTTATTCTGTGTGTCAACAATTGCCTGCCTGATATCAAACTCTCTACCTACAATACTGATTCCCTGATTTTGAACTTTTGATAATTCCAGATGAAAGGTTGCCAGATATTCTTCTATCATTTTCAGATCTTTTTCTATCATCTTTCGGCTAACACATAATTCCTCGGAAAATAATTGAACTGTGTAATTTGCCGGATAATTGAATAAGATATCTAAAATGTAATTCTTTCTGTAGTAGAAAGATTCTGGGTTTCCATTTGCATAGGAATCAAGTGCTTCCAAAATATTTTCTCTCTGCTGATCTGTCACCACCATGCAGATTCCTTTTTTTGGTACTCTTAGTAGTTTTCCATCATAGTCTTCAATAAATTTTGTAATATCTTTTAAGGATCGTTTGATACTGCTTATGGAAATTTCAGTCATCTCCGATAACTCTTCGATGGAATAGAATCCATACATATCAACCATTGCACGGATTACTTTTTCCTGTAAATTATTCATGATAGGCCTCCTCAATTGAATAAAACACTAAAAAGTAGCTTTTCATCTGCTTGTA
>ENA-OQBT01000531-OQBT01000531.1-human-gut-metagenome-genome-assembly--contig:-NODE-531-length-22557-cov-2.218056_pt1 | contig 22557 bp, 26 predicted proteins | sample MGYA00242749_ERZ504557 | MGnify/ENA primary metagenome ERZ504557 (study PRJEB26092, sample SAMD00036243) | human gut metagenome | host: Homo sapiens | study: EMG produced TPA metagenomics assembly of... | reverse complement strand
TTTATGGACAAGAAGATGGAAGAGTATAAAGAAGCAGAAATGAACTATACACTGTTAAAAGATCTGTCAGATACAGCAAATGGAGAACAAAAAGGAAAGACAAAGATTTCATTTGAACGTTTTGTGCAGTCAGTATATTTTGATCTGATCTTGGCAGCAGCCAATGAACGGTTGTCCGTTATGAGTGAACAAAGATATTATCTGCTTCGAAAAGAAGAAAATGATATAAACAAAGGATCTTCTGGTCTGGAATTGGAGATTCTCGATGAATGGACAGGAAAAAGAAGAAATGTAAGATCATTATCTGGAGGAGAATCATTTAAAGCAGCATTATCTCTTGCGTTAGGATTAAGTGATGTGATCCAGAACAAAAAAGGCGGGATACAGGTTGATACGATCTTTATTGATGAGGGATTTGGTACTTTAGATGCGGATTCTTTAAATAAGGCGATGCAGATCATAAATTCACTGTCTTTGGAAGGAAATAAGCTGGTTGGCATAATTTCACATGTCGATGAATTGAAAGATCAGATCGATCAAAAGATTGAAGTTTATAAAGATCATGCAGGAAGTAAAGTGAAATAAAAAGGAATTGCAAATTCTTATGACAGGAAGTCGAAGACATGATATACTAGGAAAGAAAGAAAATAATCTGTCAAACATTAGAACATTGTACAGATTTGAGAACAGAGAGGAGCTGATGCATGCCGAAGCAGATCAGATTGTTGTGACAACAACAGAGTTACTGGATGTCATATGGAATCATCGAAGTGAGAAATTGTATATTTAACAATTTACGCAGCGAAATATGACATAGATTTTAAAAAATAGAATTAATTTTGTCGAATTATGTCGAATCCTTTGGAAATCAACCAAAACTTGCGAAGAAATATGGGTTGTTTGTAAACTTAAATCAAATATATAATTAATTTGTAGAGAAAAACAGAATGGGAGGACTGAAGATGAACAAGATTAATGTGGCTATTGCAGATGACAACCAGAGAACTGTTGAGATGATGACAGAACTGTTAGAGCAGGAAAGTGATATTGAAGTAATCGCAAGTGCGGATGATGGAGAAGAAGCATTGCGTATCATCAAGGAAAAACAACCGGATGTTGTATTACTGGATATCATTATGCCGAAACTCGATGGAATTGGTGTATTAGAACGTTTGCAAACGGAAGATCTAAGTAAAAGACCGATCATTATTATGGTCTCCGCAATGGGGCAGGAAAATGTCTGCGAAGAGGCTATGGAATTAGGAGCATCTTATTTTATTTTAAAGCCGTTTGATCTAAGAACGATCATTAAGCAGATCAAGCAGGCAAAGATAAAACAGCAGATTCCTGAAAGACCATTCGTTTCTGTACCAGAGAAGATTCATGGATTGACAGAAAACCAGTTGGAGATCATCATAACGAATATGATTCATGAGATCGGGGTTCCGGCTCATATCAAAGGTTATCAGTACTTAAGAGATTCGATCATGATGGCAGTCTGTGATATGGATATTTTAAATTCCATAACAAAACAGCTGTATCCGTCAATCGCACAGAAGTTTGATACGACACCAAGCAGGTAGAACGAGCGATCAGACATGCGATCGAGGTTGCCTGGGGAAGAGGAAATATGGACACGATCGATGCATTGTTTGGCTATACGATTCATGCAGGGAAAGGAAAACCTACGAATTCAGAGTTTATTGCATTGATCGCGGATAAAATACGCCTGGAATATGGAGATGAAGTACTGATCGAGGAAAAATAACAGCATAAGACATCATAATCATGATCAGGAGGTTGAAAAAGTTGGAAAAGAAGTTAAATATTTTAATTGTGGATGGGGACGTATCAGAAGCAGAGGAGTTAGAAAATGAACTGAATAGAGAGTTTGATATTGTTGGAACAGTATTCGATGGAATGAAAGCAGTTGATGAGATCATCAGAAAGAAACCAGAAGTTGTCTTAATTGATATCATGCTGCCATATATCGATGGAGTCGGGGTTATCGAAAAATGCAGAGAATGTATGGAATATGAACAATTACCAGTATTTATTGTTTTAACATCGATCGGTACCGAGAAATTGATCGAATGCGTCAATCATATGGACATTGATTATTGTATGATGAGACCATTTAAGAATGAGGTACTGTGCCGCAGGATCAAACAAAGTTGACAAAATCAAAGGATTGGATCAGAAAATACATTCAGAAAAGAAACAAGAAAATAAATTTTAAGAAAAATGAATCAAAGAAACAGTGATCGATCATGAATTTCATATGAAACAGGATGTGACAAAGATCATAAGAGATCTTGGAATTCCGGCTCATATAAAGGGGTATCAGTATATTAGAGAGGGAATTATCATGGCAATCGAGGATATTAATATGATGAATTATATTACAAAGTTATTATATCCAACAATTGCGAAAAAATACAAAACGACATCAAGCAGCGTAGAGAGAGCGATTCGGCATGCGATTGAGGTGGCATGGAGTCGTGGAAAAGTTGAATTGCTGGAAGAAATGTTTGGTTATACGATAAGTTCTGGAAAGGGAAAGCCGACAAATTCAGAGTTTATTGCATTGATCGCTGATAAACTAAGACTCGATTATCATATGAATGCATCTTAAGATGATGATGATGAGATAATATAAGATGCATATGGACGAATACAGGGAGATTGTCTGAAGGAGAAAATATGGATGAAAGACATAGAGTTTTAATTGCAGACAGTTATCCGGACGAGGCAGAACAATTAAAGAAAGAATTATCAGGAAAATATAATGTAATATCAGTAAGAGATAATGGGGTGGATACATTGGATGATATTATAAAATTAAAACCTGATCTTGTAGTTATTGATCTGATGCTTTCAGAGATTGACGGAATTGGTGTAATCGAAAAATGCAGGGAATTGATAGAACCAGATAAAATTCCAGCATTTATTGCATTAACAATGCTCGAAAATAGAGATCTGATGGAGTGTATCAGACGGTTAAAAGTTGATTATTGTATGATGAAACCGTTTCAGGCAGGAATTCTTGCAGAGAGAATTTCACAGATGATACGGATACGTTCAGTAAATAATGATATTCAAAAAAATGAGAAAGCATTGCATGGACGATCAAAAAGAATGTGTAGCATGTGTGGAACGAATGATGTTCGAAGGCAGATTAGCTTTTTGGTTAGGAATTTAGGGGTGCCTGCACATATTAAAGGGTGCCGTTATATGAAATATGCGATTCTAATGGCGATAGAAGATTGTAATCGTATAAATTATATTACAAAATTATTATACCCTGAGATTGCAAAGAAATGTAAAACAACGACCAGTAGTGTTGAACGGGCGATCCGCCATGCGATCGATATTGTATGGATCAAAGGAAATCAAGAACTTTTAAAAGAGATTTTTGGAACATTTGTGATGGAAGGACAGGAACGTCCGACAAATTCACAATTTATTGCAGCAGTTGCAGATTGGATGCGGCTGGAACATCAGATAAAAGTTTCATAAGAATGAAAATATTTTGGAGGATAAGATGAAAGAATATATTCCTGATTATTATAAGGATTTTCAGTGCATTGCAGATAAATGCAAAGATAGTTGCTGCATTGGATGGGAGATCATGATCGATTCTAAGTCCTATAAAAAATATCAGAATGTTAAAGGAGAATTTCGTGACAGGCTGATGAAAGGCATTGATCACGAAGCACTCCAGCATTTCATCTTGATGATCGCGACCGCTGTGTGTTTTTGAATCAGAAAAATTTATGTGATATTTATATTGAATTAGGAGAAGACGCTTTGTGTGAGATATGTACACAGCATCCGAGATTTCATAATGAATATGGAAATATTCGCCAGACAGGTCTTGGAATGGCATGCGAAGAAGCTACACGGCTGATGTTTGAGACAAAGGAATTTGGATTATGCCAGATTCGGGGAACGAATACAGAGTCAACGGATGACTTTGATGAATCAGTTTTAGAAATTCAATTATGGATATTGGATTTGCTGAAAAAGAAAGAAAACCCAGTGGAACAAAGAATAGAACAGATATTTGATGTGGTGCAGGGAATCCAGGATCATTTGAACCAAACGGGTGAGATTCTGAATACATGGAAAAATGATCCTATAAAGAAGAATCATATATTAAGTCAAATGCGAGAAGAAACATATATCAAAAACTGGATATCTATATATCAGGAATTAGATTTATGGAGCCAAAGATTCAGAAGATGTTTTGCAAGATGGAACCAATGCCATGCATGATCAAAGAACAAGGAATCGATGAGTCATATATGGAACATTTGATGAGTTATTTTATTTATCGTTATTTTATGAAATCCTGTGAAGATAATAATCTGATCGATAAAGTTAAGTTCGCAATTTTAAGCTGTTTGATAATTGAACAGATGAATGAATATTGTAAGAGAAATCATATTTTGAAGACACCGCAGGAGATTGCTCGAATTTACTCAAAAGAGATTGAATATTCGCAAGAAAACATGGAAATCATTTTTGAAGAGCTATTATTTGGATAGATCATTATACAAACATTTGTAATAGAACAATATATCTTTATAATAGTTCAGAAAAAAACAATTTAAGAAAATTGAAAGTGAAATATTATGAGAATTCGAAAGAGAAAACCAATAGGGAAAAAGACGATCAAATACATAGAGAAATTGTATGAGGCATATTCAAGGAAGTTATTTTGTATTGCAAAGAATCATGTGAAAGACAATGATCTAGCACAAGACGTGGTGCAAAGTGTATTTGAAAAAGCATTGGTATATCCGGAAAGTATTTTGAAGGTGCCAGAGGAAGAAGTATTTTATTTTCTTACGGCAATAACAAAGAATGAATCCTTTACATTGTTGAAAAATGAAAAGAATAATGAACACGAGAGTCTTACATATGAAGATGGGTCAGAAGGGGATTTTGTTGAAGATCCTAGAGATAATTATCTGCAGATGATCGATCTGGAATCTTTAAAACAGAATCTGGCGGCATTACCACGAAGACATCGAGATACGATTTTATTTCGATACGTTTATGGATTGAAATGTAAAGAAATTGCAGATTTATTTAGAATTACAGAGCGAAGTGTTAAAAATCGCTGCAAAGAAGCAAGGGAACTGCTCAGGCAGATGATGGAAGCAGACGAATTGTAATTAGGATCAATATAAAAAGTTAGCAGTGTGATCATACTGCTAACCTTTTATATTTATTGATTTGTTGCATTTTTCATGAGTTTAGATCCGACTTCTTCATAATTGTCCGGGAAGAAGATATGAAGGGTATTTTTACCGCTTTTGATCTTCTGTAGTTTTAATTTAAATGTTTGTGTATGCATATCAGAGGATACATCAGTAGAATTGAAAGCTCGATCACATTGGATACTAATTGTTTCTTTGCATCGGATAAGTTCTCAATGTGAAGAGGTTTTAATTCATCCAAAGTAGTCTGTTTTGCTTGTTTAAAAATGTCCAGATAATTGATGTATTGGCTAGACACCTTAACTGTTGCATTTTTCTTATCTTGACCTGTTACCGTGATCTTGTGGTCTAAGGAAGAAAGTTTGCTGCTGATCGCTTTATAGATCTCATTTGCTTGTTTCTTAGTGATCGTAACGCCTGCATTCTTAAAACTCTTCTGAAGAGTTGATATCATGGATGTCTGATATGTTTTTAAAGTATCAGATGCTTCAGAATCATCAATTCCAAGATCTGTCATCGATGTTGTATCTTGTTTTATGATCAGATCATAGAATGCCTCCATGGTGTCATCAGGTTTTGAGTCACTTGTGCTCTGTCCACATCCAGCAAGGGATAACAGTAATAAGATCCCTAATATACCGGATAGGAACTGTTTGAAAATCCTACGTTTCATACTTATTGTTCCTTTCTAGTTTATTCATATCTCATTATAGAGATTTTGGCAGGTAAAGTCAATTACTGTCGAATGATGGCTATAAGAAACAGCTCAATTGACGAAGAAGATCATTGTGTGATACACTAGATAACCGAAAGATAAAAAGGAGAGTTGTGTATTTATGGCGAATAAAACCTATGATGCTAACAGCATTTCAGTATTAGAAGGACTGGAGGCTGTTAGAAAACGCCCTGGGATGTACATTGGAAGTGTATCTACCAAGGGATTGAATCATTTAATATATGAGATAGTAGACAATTCGGTCGATGAATTTCTGGCAGGATATTGTGATGAGATCACAGTATCTTTAAATAAAGATGGAACAGCAACTATTACGGACAATGGACGAGGAATTCCGGTCGGAATTAATGAAAGAACAGGAAAAACAGCGGTAGAGATGGTATTTACCATGTTACATGCAGGAGGTAAGTTTGGAGATGGAGGATATAAGATTTCTGGAGGACTGCATGGAGTTGGTGCATCCGTTGTTAATGCCCTTTCAACCTGGCTTACGGTAACTGTAAAACAGGGAGGAAAGGTTTATCAGCAGAGATATGAGCGTGGAAAGATCATAACACCTCTTGAGGTGATTGGTACCTGTAGAAAATCAGATACGGGAACAAACGTCCAGTTTTACCAGATCCAGAGATTTTGATAAGACATATTTTAAAGCAGCAATGGTTAGAAACCGTTTGCATGAGACTGCGTATTTGAATCCAAAACTTACGATTCATTATGTGAATGAACGAGAAGGTGAAGAAACAACAGTTGATTATCATGAGCCAGAAGGAATCTGCGCTTATGTAAAGAAATTAAATGAAGGAAAACAAATGCTTCATGAACCAGTATATTTTAAAAGAATGATTGATGGAATTGAGGCAGAAGTGGCATTTCAGTATACAGAGGATTTTGGGGAGAATATTCTGGGATTTTGTAATAACATTTATACGATCGAAGGTGGAACACATATCACAGGGTTTAAGACGAAATTCACTACGATCATGAATCAATATGCCAGAGAGATCGGGGTATTAAAAGAAAAAGATTCGAATTTTACTGGAACAGATGTGAGAAATGGTATGACAGCAATCGTTTCCGTCAAACATCCAGAACCAAGATTTGAAGGACAGACGAAGACGAAACTGGATAATCCAGATGCAGCCAAAGCAGTTGGAGAGATCGCGGGAGAAGAATTGGTTCTTTATTTTGATAAGAATCTAGATACTTTAAAAAAAGTGCTGGCATGTGCGGAAAAATCAGCGAAGATCCGTAAAGCGGAAGAAAAAGCGAAGACGAATATGCTGGTAAAACAGAAGTTGTCAATTGACAGCAACGGAAAACTGGCGAACTGTGAAAGTCGTAAAGCACAAGATTGTGAGATTTTTATTGTCGAGGGAGATTCTGCTGGTGGTTCTGCAAAAACAGCAAGAAACCGAAAGACACAGGCAATCCTTCCAATTCGAGGAAAAATCTTAAATGTAGAGAAAGCTACGATGGATAAAGTTCTTGCGAATGCAGAAATTAAAACGATGATCAATGCATTTGGATGTGGTTTTCTGAAGGATATGGAAATGATTTTGATATCAGTAAGCTTCGTTATCACAAGATCATTATTATGACAGATGCTGATGTGGATGGTGCACATATCGCAACATTGCTTTTGACGTTCTTTTATCGTTTTATGCCAGAATTGATCACGCATGGACATGTATTTCTTGCAACACCGCCGCTTTACAAAGCAATGCCAAAAAAGGGCGAAGAAACTTATCTGTTTGATGATGCAGCACTGACAAGATATCGCGCAGAACATAAGGGAAACTTTACTTTACAACGTTATAAAGGTTTAGGAGAGATGGATGCGCAACAGTTATGGGAGACAACGCTGAATCCAGAAAGTCGTACATTAAAACAGATTGAGATCGAAGATGCTAGAATGGCCTCCGATGTTACTTCTATGCTGATGGGAAGTGACGTACCACCTCGCAGACAGTTCATTTATGAAAATGCAAATGAAGCGATGTTAGATATATAAATAGAAAGGAAACAATAGATAATGTCAGAACATATTATTAAAGCAGAATTTTCTGAGGTTATGCAAAAATCATATATCGATTATGCGATGAGTGTTATTTGTGCAAGAGCACTTCCAGATGCCAGAGATGGATTAAAGCCAGTACAGAGAAGAGTTTTATATTCCATGGATGAATTAGGACTTCGTTATGACAGGCCACATCGAAAATCTGCAAGAATCGTCGGGGATACCATGGGTAAATATCATCCACATGGTGACAGTTCCATCTACGAATCCCTAGTTGTTATGTCTCAGGATTTCAAAAAAGGAGTCCCTCTTGTTGATGGACATGGAAACTTTGGTTCCATAGAGGGAGACGGCGCTGCGGCTATGCGATATACAGAAGCACGACTTCAGAAGATCACACAGGAAGCATATCTTGCAGACCTTGACAAAAATGTAGTTGATTTTGTATCGAACTTTGATGAAACAGAAAAAGAACCTGAAGTACTTCCAGTTAAGGTGCCAAACTTATTGGTAAATGGAGCAGATGGAATCGCTGTTGGTATGACAACGAGTATTCCACCACATAATTTAGGGGAAGTTGTTGATGCAGTGAAAGCATATATGCGAAAAGAAAGCATCACAAACGAAGAACTCATGGAATATATAGAAGGTCCGGATTTTCCAACAGGCGGCCTTGTGATCAATAAGAAAGATTTGTTAAATATTTATTCTTCAGGAACAGGTAAATTAAAATTAAGAGGAAAAGTAACTTTTGAACCAGCAAAGAAACGTGGGGAAAAAGATAAACTGGTAATTTCAGAAATTCCATACACAATGATCGGAAATAATATTTCCAAGTTTTTATCAGACACCGTAGCACTCATAGAGAACAAAGTGACAACAGATATTTTGGATATTTCCAATGAATCCTCTAAAGATGGAATCCGAATTGTATTAGAACTTCGAAAGGGTGCAGATGTTGAACGCTTAAAAAATCTCTTATATAAGAAAACAAAACTTGAGGATACATTTGGTGTGAATATGCTGGCGATTGTTGATGGACGTCCGGAGACACTGGATCTTAAGGGAATCATTGAAAATCATACGCAGTTTTATTATGAAGTAACAAGAAGAAAATATAAAACCTTACTATCAAAATTATATGAACAAAGAGAAATTAAAGAAGGATTGATCAAAGCATGTGATATGATCGATCTGATCATTGAAATCATTCGTGGAAGTAAGAGTCAGAAGGAAGTAAAGGCATGCCTTACCAAAGGAGATGTTGGAAATATTAATTTCAAGTCTTCAGATTCTATGATCGAAGCAACCAAGCTTTCTTTTACAGACAAACAGGCAAGTGCGATCCTTGATCTTAAATTATACCGATTGATCGGATTAGAGATTTTGATGTTAAAAGAAGAATATGAAGAGATTCTTGCAAAGATCGAAGAATATGAAGATATCTTAAATAACGAGAAATCTTTAAAGAACGTGATTCGTAAAGAATTAGATAAGATTAAAAAAGAATTTGGACGCGAAAGAAGAACTGTGGTCGAAGATGGAAAAGAGGCAGTTTATGTTGCTGCACCAGTCAAAGAAGAGACGGTTTATTTTGTGATGGATCGTTTTGGATATTCCAAGACAATGGATAAGGCAACTTATCAGAGAAATAAGGAAAATATCTTAAAAGAATACAAGTTTATTGTGCCTTGTATGAATACAGATAAGATCTGTATCTTTACCAATCTCGGTGTGATGCACCAGATCAAGGTACTGGATATTCCAGCCGGAAAATTCAGGGATAAAGGGGTACCAATTGATAATTTATGTAATTATGACAGTACAAAAGAATATATCATCCAGGTGCTGGATGCAGAATCAATGATTCATTCATCACTTTTATTTGCAACAGCAAAAAGTATGTTAAAAGTGATGGATGGAGAGTTGTTAAATGCAGCAAAGAGAACTGTGCAGGCAACAAATTTATCGGAAGATGAGCTGATCGAAGTGATTCCGATAGACTGGATGGAAGGATCCGAAGACAAAGTAGTCCTTCAGACGAAAGAAGGAGTTTTCTTAAAATTCTTGCTTTCCGAGATTCCAAAAAAGAAGAAGAGTGCATTAGGTGTTCGTGGAATGAAGTTATCAAAAGATGATTCACTAACGAATATTTATGTGATGGCAGCACAGAATATCAGTTCTATCGTATATAAAGAAAAAGAACTGGAATTTCATCGGTTAAAACTATCAAAAAGAGATAGCAAAGGAACTAAAGTCCGCAGATAGATCTAAGATAGAAAGGAAAAATCATGGTAATTGACTTGATCATACCAACATATAAGCCAAGAGATAAGTTTCAGGAATCATTAAAACGACTTGCATTGCAGACAAGAAAACCAGACCGCATTATTTTAGTTAACACAGAGGCAGAATTTTTTGACGAGGAAATGATCACTCCATATGATAATGTAGAAGTTCATCATATTAAAAAAGAAGAATTTGATCATGGGAAAACAAGAGATTATGGAGCATCGCTTGCCAAAGAAGCTGACATTTTAATGTTTATGACAGATGATGCGATTCCAAAAGATAAATATATGGTGGAAAATCTGATTAAAGCATTTGATGATCCAATAGTAACAGCTGCTTATGGAAGGCAGATGGCTGATCCTGAAAAAAATTATATTGAGTATTATACAAGAATCTTTAATTATCCTCTGGAAAGCAGAGTTAAAACAAAAGAGGATCTGGATACTCTGGGGATCAAAACATTTTTCTGTTCAAATGTATGCAGTGCTTATCGAAGATCAGAGTATGATGCAATGGGAGGTTTCGAGCATAAAACAATCTTTAACGAGGACATGATCATGGCTTCAAAGATGATCGAAGATGGAAAGGCAGTTGCCTATCAGGCAGATGCAAGGGTATGGCATTGGCATGATTACAAGGCGATACAACAGTTACATAGGAATTTCGATCTTGCAGTGTCACAAGTAGATCATGGAGGATTATTCCTTAAAGTGAGATCAGAATCAGAAAGGTGTAAAAATGGTTATCGCAACGATCAAGCATCTTTTCAAAAAAGGAAACTATATCTCATTCCAAAGTATGTGATCGATACAGGATTTAAATTGATCGGATATAAACTTGGAAGAAATTATAAAAAACTGCCAAAATGGATGGTTTTAAAGCTTACGATGAATCAGACTTATTGGAAAGCTTAACAAAAACTTAATAAAATCACCTACTGTTTTTTTGTATGATATGATATAATCTACAATGATAAGCAGATAATTGTGAGGAGGACACGAATGAAGATTAAGAAGTTTAAAATTATCCTAAGTCTGGTTTTGATCATAGGAATTGCTGCAGGGGGAGTGCTTGGATATTATGATGCAAGATTAGAAGCAGCAGTGAATAATAAGAATGGAAGTACACTGACAGACGTAAAGGTAGATGATAATCTGACATTTAATAAGAATGTTATTAATATCTTATTAGTTGGATCTGATCATGGAGCAATCAAAGGTGATCACGGAAGATCTGACAGTATTATGATCGCAACGGTCAATTTTAAGACAAAAGAATTAAAGCTCACTTCTTTGATGAGAGATATGTATGTTGAGATTCCAGGACATGGACATAACAAGTTAAATGCAGCCTATGCATTTGGTGGTGTGGAATTATTATACCAGACGATCGCTAAGAACTTTGGGATTAAGATCGACAATTATTGTGTTGTTGATTTCTCAACATTTGAGAAAGTTATCAATAAAGTTGGCGGTGTAGAAATTTCGCTGGAAGAAAAAGAAGCAAAATACTTGAATACAACAAATTACATTTCAAAGAAGAAATACCGTAATGTAAAGGTTGGGAAACAGACGTTGAATGGAAATCAGGCATTAGGATATGCCAGGGTTCGTTACGTTGTTTCTAAGAAATACGGAGATGGAGACTTTGGAAGAACAGGTCGTCAAAGAGCAGTACTTCAAGCAGCACTTAATAAAGTATTGCAGCAGAGCCCAACAAAGATCGCAGATATTGCGTTAGATTCATTAGCCGATGTATCAACAGATATGAGTGCAAAATACCTGAAGAGTCTGGTATTGAAAGTTGTTCAGATGGGGACGACAGAAATCGACCAGATGAGGGTGCCATTAGAAGGTACTTATAAGATGGGAAGAGCACAGAGCAATATGTTCGTATTCTTTATAAACTTCAGTGCTAATAAAGCAGCCATGAATTATTTCTTATTTGACAAAGGCAGTGAAAAAGACTGGGCAAAAGAATATGGAGGAATATCTTCTGTTGAGACATTTGGATATTCCGGAACATCATCATCTGACTCAACAAGCAGTAGTTCATCATATTCAACATCTAGTACAAGAAGCAGCTATCAGCAGGAAAGTTACAGCACAACAAGCAGCAGCCATACGACTTATAGTACAAGGTCTACAACTACGAGAAGTACAGAAGAACGTGTGACAGAAAGTACAACGTCACAGCCACAGACATCTGCACCAAGACCAACCACAGCACATCATACAACGACAGCTGCGGCGACAGAATCAACACCTTCTGGTGATTCTGTTGAAGAAGAATAAACAAAAATAAATTAAAATGAAAATGTGTCAAGGTAGAATCACTGTCATATCATATTCTTTCTTGACACATATTTGTATAATTGGTAGAATAAAAAAAGTTACCAATACCCTGTAATATACCATTACGGTGATAGAATAAGACAAAGAAAGGAAATAAAAGATATGCGACAGATCGTTCTTTCTATTTTAGTAGAGAATACTCCCGGGGTATTAAGCCGAATTTCTGGTTTATTTACAAGAAGAGGTATAACATAGACAGCATCACAGCATGTACGACACAAGATCAGAAGTTTTCAAGAATTACGATCGCAGTCAGCGGTGATGATATGATCTTGAAACAGATCAAGAATCAACTTTCAAAACTGGAAGATGTTGTGAAGATTTTTGAACTGGAAAACAGTAAGTCTGTTTGCAGAGAATTGATCCTTGCAAAGATCCGTGCAAACAAGACAGAGAAACAGGAGGTTATCACGATTGCAGATATTTTCAGAGCGAAAGTTGTGGATGTATCTAAGGATAATCTGATGATCGAGTTAACTGGGAATGTGAATAAGATAGAAGCATTTATCAATCTGATCAGTGATTTTGGAGTGATCGAAATTGTGAGAACAGGAATCACTGGTTTATCAAGAGGAGAAGATAACTCTAATATATTTTGATGAGAGTAACGGGTCAGGACCCTTACTATAAAGCCAAAAAATGGAGGAATGAAAAATGGCAAAGATTTATTATCAAGAAGACTGTAACTTATCACTTTTAGATGGAAAAACCATCGCTATTATCGGTTATGGAAGCCAGGGACATGCGCATGCCCTTAACTTAAAAGAGTCTGGATGCAATGTTATCATCGGTCTTTATGAAGGAAGCAGATCTTGGAAGAGAGCAGAAGAACAGGGATTTGAAGTGTACACATCTGCAGAAGCTGCTAAGAAAGCTGATATCATCATGATTCTGATCAACGATGAAAAACAGGCTAAATTATACAAAGAAAGCATCGAACCAAACTTAGAGCCAGGAAATATGTTAATGTTCGCTCATGGTTTCAATATCCACTTCGGATGCATCACACCTCCAAAAGATGTGGATGTAACTATGATCGCACCTAAAGCTCCAGGACATACTGTAAGAAGCGAATATCAGGCAGGAAAAGGAACTCCTTGCTTAGTAGCTGTTGAACAGGATGCTACAGGTAAAGCATTAGATTTAGCACTTGCTTATTCTTTAGGAATTGGTGGAGCAAGAGCTGGTGTTCTTGAAACTACATTCAGAACAGAAACAGAAACAGACCTTTTCGGAGAACAGGCAGTACTTTGCGGTGGTGTTTGTGCATTAATGCAGCTGGTTCGAAACATTAGTAGAAGCTGGATATGATCAAGAAACAGCTTACTTTGAGTGTATCCATGAAATGAAACTGATCGTAGACTTAATCTACCAGTCAGGATTCGAAGGAATGAGATATTCTATCTCTAACACAGCTGAATATGGTGATTACATCACAGGACCTAAGATCATCACAGAAGATACTAAGAAAGCTATGAAACAGGTTCTTACAGATATTCAGGACGGAACATTCGCTAAAGACTTCTTATTAGATATGTCTGATGCAGGATCTCAGGTTCACTTCAAAGCTATGAGAAAATTAGCTGCTGAACATCAGTCTGAAGTTGTCGGAAAAGAAATCCGTAGCTTATACAGCTGGAGCAACGAAGATAAATTAATCAACAACTAGGATTTATTTATCTTACATAAGGATATAAAAGATCAGAGATTTTTAATTTCTGATCTTTTTCTTTATGTAGGAATATTTAAAGAAAATAATACCTTAAAGGAAGGAAAAGCAATGAAATTTGTAATTCAGAGAGTAAAAAAAGCATCGGTAAAAGTAGATGATGAATACACAGGGAAGATAAAAAAAGGATATTTAGTTTTGATCGGTGTAGGGCAGGAAGATACAAAAGAAGAAGCCGATAAATATATTCGTAAGATGATCAATCTTCGTATTTTTGAAGATGAAAATGGAAAAACAAATTGTTCATTAAAAGATGTGGATGGAGAATTGTTGTTAGTATCTCAGTTTACGCTTTATGCAAGCTGCAGAAAAGGAAATCGTCCAAGTTTTACACAGGCAGGAGATCCAAAGAAAGCAGAAGAATTATATGAATATATCATTAAGGAATGCAACAAGGAAATAGATGTTGTACAGACAGGTATTTTTGGAGCACATATGGAAGTTGCTTTAATAAATGATGGACCATTTACGGTTGTCCTTGAAGATCTATAGTGGTAAAATAAAAGTGACAAATGATCATGCTAAATTATAGAAAGGATGATGACATATGGATTTCACAAATGGAATGAAAAAAGCATTTCTTGCAAGTGTAGGTGCAGCAGCAACAACTGCAGAAGTTACCAAAGACATTCTTGAGAAAATGATTGAAAAGGGTGAACGTACTGTAGAACATGGAAAAGTGTTAAATCAGGAATTAAAGCACAATGCAAAACAGAAAGTCAAAGAACATGTATCTATCCAAGTGACTAAGAAATATGATAAAGCATTTGAATGTGTTGATGAAATGTCCCCAGAAGATCTTGCACTTTTAAAAGAAAGAATTGCAAAAGCTGAGGCACTTCAGAAAGAAAAACAGGAAGCTGAAGAAGATGTTGAAGTGGAAGAAAGTGAAGCAACAACAGATTCAGAGACATCACAAGTACAAGAGGATGAAACTGAACAATAAGAGGTACTTATGAAACAGGAAACAGGAAGACTGAAAGAGATCTTGCATGTATTAAATCAGCATAATGTCACACATGGGATCAATCCAGAGAAGTTATGCAGTATTTTAGAAGATCTTGGTCCAACTTATGTAAAGCTTGGGCAGATCATGTCAATGCGTTCGGATATATTGCCAGAGAAGTATTGTCATGAGTTAGCGAGACTTCGCACGGATGTAAAACCGATGAGTTTTAATGAGATATGGAAGATCTTGAATAAAGAACTTCATAATGACCCCGGTCAACTATTTCAGAAGATTAACCAGATACCAGTTGGGTGTGCATCAATCGCACAGGTCCATGAGCCGTTTTAGGAGATGGCAGTAAAGTTGTATTAAAATCCAGAGACCGCAGATTAAACAGATCATGGCAGAAGATATTGCTCTGTTAAAGAAGGCTTCTGGATTTTTAAATTTTGCAACAGGAACCAGTGAATTGATTGATTTTAGAAAAGTTATTGATGAGTTGTGGGAGACATCCAAAGAAGAAATGGATTTTGAAAAAGAAGCACAACATTTGGAACGATTTTATGAGAACCAGAAGGACGTTGCATATGTGACATGTCCGAAAGTATATAAGGAATATTCGAATGAGCATTTGCTGGTGATGAGTTATGTTGATGGAATCCAGATCGACCATATCGAGGAACTTGATCGCAATGGGTATGATAGGAAGGAGATTGCCCAGAAAACAGCACAAAACTATTGTAAACAGATTTTGGCGGATGGTTTTTTTCATGCAGATCCACATCCAGGGAATCTATGGATTAGTGGTGGTCAGATCGTATGGCTTGATCTTGGAATGGCAGGTGATCTATCTGAACATTACCGTGCGATCATGAAACGTGCGATCACAGCTATTCTTAAAAATGATATTTATGAACTTAAGAATGCATTCTTATCGTTTGGAAAACCGACAGAGAAGATCGACCATGCTAGTTTGTATACGGATCTTGATGATATGGTTGGAAAATACATGAATATGGATTTCGGGACCATGGATCTTGGAGAATTGATGGAAGATGCAATAGGGCTTTTGAAGAAACATAAGATTGCGATCGAACCAGATATTACGCTGCTTGCAAGAAGTATGGTGACTATGGAAGGAACATTGAAATTATGTTCTCCAGAAGTGAATATGATACAGATATTGACTTCTTATATGTCTGCGAATATGTTTCATGAGATTGATATAAAGAAAGAGATAAGACATGCTTTGAGAGATATTTATGGGTCATCTAAGAAATCTTTGGAGATACCAGCACAGGTATCAGATCTTTTGAACATTACAAAGAATGGACAGGTAAGGGTAAACATTGAATCTGCGCAGATCGAGAAAGCAGGTAGAGAATTAAAAAAGGATTTGATCATCTGTTGCTTGTATTGATCGTGATGGCACTTTGGTTTAGCTCTGCAATTTTATGTCTAAGTGATGTAACACCGAGAGTGTTAGGAATGCCATATCTTAGTGTGGCAGGATTTATATCAGGGTTTCTGATTGTTTTGTATGTATTGATACATATGCTGATTCAGAGAAAGAAATAAGAATAATGATAAAACAAATAGGAACATTAAATATTGAGATTGAGCGAAGGAAGATTAAAAATATAAATATCTACGTGAAACCTCCAAACGGAGATGTTTTGGTAACAGTTCCAATGAGAGTTTCCGATGAAGAGGTTTTTCGTTTCCTTAAGAAAAAAGAAGAGTGGATTTTAAAAAACCATGAAAAAGTAAAAAACAGACAAAATTCATCACAGCAGGAAATTAATCTGGAACAAAGGAAATGGCTGGAAGACAAGATCATAGAATATGCAATGAGATGGGAATCGATCATGAAAGTTCATGCGAATGGTTTTACGATTCGAGATATGAAAACAAGATGGGGAAGCTGTAGTATTCACAGTAAAAAGATTCGGATGAATCTGCAGCTGGCTGTAAAATCAGAGGAATGTGTAGAGTATGTTTTGGTACATGAATTATGTCATCTTTTAGAACCAAGCCATAACCAGAGATTTTATGATTTGATGAGTCATTTTCTTCCAGATTGGAGGGAACGTAAGCAGAAACTAAATGAAAAAGTGTGAAGAAAGTGTTAAAATCCATTTTTTATCTTACATTTTCTATTAATTTGAGTTATGATAAAACGTAAAGCTCAAAAGAAGGAGAAAAGACGATAACGAATGATGAATAACGAAATGACAAAATCAAACGAACAAAATATATTAGTCGGGATCGACGTAGGATCTACGACAACCAAAATAGTAGCAGTTGATGCCAATGACCGTCATCAACTGTTATTTTCTGATTATGCAAGACATCATGCAAATCAGATCGCAAGTGTGATCCGAAGCATTAAGAAGTTTTGCGGACATATAAGAGATAAGAAGATCAGATTGTGTCTGACTGGTTCTGGGGCAAAACCAGTGGCATCTATTTTAAAAGTACCATTTGTGCAGGAAGTTGCAGCCAATGCGATCGCATTACAAGATCAGTTTGACCAGGTCGGAACGGCAATTGAGTTAGGTGGACAGGATGCCAAGATGATCTTTTTTAAAGATTCTGAAAATGGACAGTCACAAAGTGTTTCCGATATGCGTATGAATGGAAGCTGTGCGGGTGGAACGGGAGCATTTATTGATGAAATTGCATCCGTATTAAAAGTACCAGTGGAACAGTTTAATGAGTTGGCACAAAAAGGAACACATTTATATGATATTTCTGGAAGATGCGGGGTATATGCAAAGACAGATATCCAACCACTTCTGAATCAGGGAGCAGCCAAGGAAGACCTTGCGTTATCCGCATTCCATGCGATCGCGAAACAGACGATCGGAGGGTTGGCCCAGGGATTGGAGATTAAAAAACCTGTTGCATTTGAAGGTGGTCCATTAACATTTCATCCAACTCTGGTAAAAGTTTTTGCTGAACGTCTGGATTTGAAAGAAGATGAGATTCTTTGTCCAAAGCATTCAGAATTAATGATTGCATATGGGGCAGCATTATCTTTGGATAAGATGTTTGCAGACAGCAAACCAAAAGATGTGAATAAAATGTTAGTAATACTGGAAGACGCACAGAAAGATCATTCCCACGTTTCAGGAGAAATTGCGAAACCATTTTTTGAATCAAAAGAAGAAGAAAATGCTTTTAAAGAAGCACATAAGAAGAAACAGGTGACATGGAAGAAACCACAAAAAGGAGAGGTTGTTCGATGTTTTCTTGGGATTGATGCAGGAAGTACCACAACAAAATTTGTATTATTAGATGAACAAGAAGAAATTCTGGATTCTTTTTATGCACCGAATGAAGGGGATCCGCTGAAAGTAGCGAAAGAGGCCTTGATCTGTTTAAGAAAACGATATGAAGAAGCAGGAGCAGAATTAGAAATTTTATCAGCTGGTACGACTGGGTATGGAGAAATGCTGTTTTCCAAAGCTTTTGAAATCCCTTGCCATACGGTTGAGACGGTAGCACATGCAAGAGCTTCTGAAAAATATGTCAAAGACGCCTCTTTTATTTTGGATATTGGTGGACAGGATATGAAAGCAATCTGGTTAGAGGATGGAGTTATCACAAATATTTTATTAAATGAGGCGTGCTCTTCTGGATGCGGTTCATTCCTTGAAAACTTCGCATCCTCTTTACATATTCCGACAAAAGAGATTGCAAAGAAAGCGTTTGCGTCTAAAAACCCAGCAGTTTTGGGTAGTCGTTGTACGGTATTTATGAACAGCAGTATTATCACAGAGCAGCGAAACGGTAAGAATCCAGAAGATATCATGGCTGGATTATGCAGATCGATCATCCAGAATGTATTTACAAAGGTTATCCGCGTATCAAATCTTGATTCTCTTGGAACTAAGATTGTGGTACAAGGTGGCACTTTTGAAAATGATGCGGTTTTACGTGCGATGGAAGAATATGTAGGAAGAGAAGTGATCAGAGCACCATATCCAGGGATCATGGGTGCAATTGGTGGTCGGATTGATCGCAAAAGAGCAATATGAGAAGAATCCGAAAGAAGTGAGCACATGGGATCTTCGTGATTTAGATACATTTTCTTATGAGCAGCAGGCGAATGCACCTTGTCCATTTTGTACGAATCATTGTCAAAGAACAATTGTTCAATTTTCAAATGGAAATTCCTGGGTAACAAATAATCGATGTGAAAAAGGCGAGATCATCGGAGATCCAAGAAATGATGAGGTTGGAAAGCAGTTAAAAGAAACAATCCGAAAAACACAGAGTGTTCCAGATTTATTCCAAGAGCGAAAGAAATTATTGTTCAAAAAATATCCTTATCCAGTGCCTAAAACAGAAAGAGATATCACGATCGGAATTCCAAGAGTGTTATCCTATTGGGATACGATGCCATTTTGGACAACTTTTTTCAAAAGTTTGGGATACAAAGTACAATTATCGGATGAAAGCACAAGAGAGATTTATGAAAGTGGGTTGTCAGCAGTGACATCAGACACGGTATGTTTTCCAGCAAAACTTGTGCATGGACATCTTAGAAATCTGGTGAAAAAATATCATGTAGATCATATTTTTATGCCATCGATCACAACAGTACCGCCAGAGAATATGGAAAAAACAAGTGAGTCTATGTGTGCGGTGGTAAAAGGTTATCCGATCGTTATCAGGAATTCTGATAATCCACAGGATAAATGGAATGTGCCATTTGATGCACCATTATTCCATTGGCATACCAAAAAGGACAGACAGCGTCAGTTGGTAAAATATATGGAAGAAGTATATCATGTCTCAAAAGAAGAGGTTATGAATGCAATGCATACAGCAGATCAGGCTCAGAAATCTTTTGACCAACAGTTAAAGAAACGAGGAGAAGAGATCCTAAATGAAGTAAAGGAAAAGAATGAATTTGCAGTTGTTTTAGCATCTCGTCCATATCAGAACGATACACTGGTTAATCACGATCTGTCTAAGATGTTTACAAAAGCAGGCATCGCAGTCTTAACCGCAGATTCCCTGCCAGAAGTGAATCAGACAGAACTCTCAAAAAGCCGTCTGGATATTGTAAATAACTATCATGCTAGAATGTTATCTTCTGCTATCTTATGTGCGCAAAGTGAGCATCTGGAATATGTACAGCTTGTAAGTTTTGGATGTGGACACGATGCTTATCTATCCGATGAGATCACGAGAATGATGAAAGAAATTTCCGGGAAAACACCATTGATCTTAAAAGTAGATGAAAGTGATAATCAAGGACCATTGGGAATCCGTGTGCGTTCTTTCTTGGAGACAGTGAAAATGGGACGTGAGAAACATCAGAAATTAGAAGTAAAAGAGTTGCAAGAACCATATCCAGTCAAGTTTACAAAAGAAAACAGGAAAGAAAAAATCGCATTGGTTCCAAATACATCGCATGCATTTTGCAGAATTATGACAGCGGCATTAAGAGGACAAGGAATTCGGGCGGTTGCTTTGGATATCGGGCGTGAAGAAGCAATTCGTTTGGGAAAGAAATATGTACATAATGATATTTGTTTCCCAGCACAGATCGTCATCGGAGAAGCATTGGCGGCACTGGAAAGTGGAAGTATGATGACAAAGATGTTGCGATCGTTATGGGAAAATATGTTGGGGACTGTCGACTGACACATTATGGGGCACTACTAAGAAAAGCTCTTGATGATGCAGGATATGATCATATTCCGATCCTGACAAATGATGATGCAGATTCTCATAATATGCACCCAGGATTTAAATTAAATCTGGCATCTTCTGTAAAAATCGCATTTGCATTACCGATGATCGATGTATTGGAGGAATTATTACGAAAGATCCGTCCATATGAAACAGTCAAAGGAAGTGCGGATGAAGCGTTTGACAAAGCCCTTGATCTTGTAATCGATGGATTGGAAAAGTCAGGAGTTCTTGGTGCAAGAAAAGGATTTAAGAAGGCTATTTCTATCATGAAAAATATTTCTTATGATCGTACGAACTTAAAACCACAGATTCTGATCGTTGGGGAATATCTTCTGAACTTTCATCCAGGAGCAAACCATGACATTGAAAAATATCTGGAAGAAAATGGATTTGAGATCATTGAAGCACGTATGACGGATGTTATCCGTAAGACATACTTTTATCAGGATTCACAGATCAGGGAATATCATTTAAATAAACCAATGGATCAAAAGATCTGGTTTCGGACAGCAGACATGTTCTTTGATCTTGCACACAGTCTGACCGATTCCATTGCAAAAGGACATCCTTTATATAAACCAGCGATCCGTATGGATGATCTGGTAAAAGACAGTGATCCGATCATTCATCATACATTTGATGCAGGAGAGGGTGTGCTGATTCCAGGAGAGATCATTCATCACGCAAAACATGGATGCAAGTATTTCTTGATCTTACAGCCATTTGGATGCCTGCCAAACCATGTTGTTGGAAGAGGTATTTCTAAAAAATTAAAAGAAATGTATCCAAATGCACAGATTCTTCCATTAGACTATGATCCAGATGTCAGTTTTGCGAATATCGAAAATCGTCTGCAGATGCTTGTTATGAATGCGAAACAAGAAATCTTGGAAGAAAATGAAGAACGAGACCGTAGAAGAAGTCATCACTATATGGAAAGTGACAAAAAAACATATCGTAGAAAGAAATATGGTGTCGAAAAAACTTCTGGTGTATAAAAAATAGAATTAAATTGTTGAATTTTGTTAAATATGCTATAATCCATTTTAGGTTATTCAAAAATAATTTGAATGGAGGAGAAGTAATGAATATTCAGGAGTTTTATGACAGTATTGATGAAAGTTATGAAAATGTAAGCAGCCGTATGAATGGGAAACCAGAAACTGGTGGAAAAGTTTGTTCGTAAGTTTTTAGATGATCCTACTTATGAACAGATTAAAGAAGCAGTAGATAAGATGGATTATGATGAAATTCTTCGAACAACTCATACGATGAAAGGAATTGCAAGCAATCTGGAGTTTACACATTTACAGCAAAAAAGTGCGAAAGCAGTAGATATGATCCGTGCAGGACAGCGCGAAGAAGTATTGCCAGTGATCGGTGAAATTGAGAAAGAATATCAAAAAGTTATCGAACAGATCCAGAAATTGGATTAAATTGGATAATAAGAAGAACAAAGATGAGGGAATCTTCGAAGTTAGTATGAAGGAGACAGCGACAACATAAAAATAAAAAGGAACTAGCGATTATGCAAACAAAA
>ENA-OQBT01000530-OQBT01000530.1-human-gut-metagenome-genome-assembly--contig:-NODE-530-length-22575-cov-2.474252_pt1 | contig 22575 bp, 28 predicted proteins | sample MGYA00242749_ERZ504557 | MGnify/ENA primary metagenome ERZ504557 (study PRJEB26092, sample SAMD00036243) | human gut metagenome | host: Homo sapiens | study: EMG produced TPA metagenomics assembly of... | reverse complement strand
CCATTAAGGTGCCCGTTGTTGGGCGGTTTGCAGAGTATTTGGCAAGGTTTGGGGGATACCTGTAACGGTAACCAATCCATTAGAGCCGGAGCAGGAAGCGGTGCTGTGGTACATTCGCATGCCACGTATTTTAATAGGCTTATGGTTGGAGCCTCTTTAGCATTGGCCGGTGCGTTATGCAGGGAATTTTCTCTAATCCCTTGGCTGATCCGGGGATTATGGGTGTTTCGGCAGGGGCCTCACTAGGTGCTGTTATTGCTATTTCCTTAGGGCTCACTTCAATGGGGATGTTCTATATGCCGATGTTTGCCTTTGTTGGTGCGTTTATGGCTGTTAGTATTACTATTTTATTAACTATGCGAGGCGGTCGCGTGGAGACCGCTACATTATTATTGGCCGGTGTTGCCATTAGTATGTTGTTGGGGGCTTTTACATCCGGTATTTTGACACTGATGAATGAATATCGGTTGCGTGAATTTTTGTTTTGGATGGTAGGCGGTCTCGATTTCAGACGTTGGGAACATGTTTTTCTCGCTATTGGACCGTTTCTTATTGGGACGACAATTCTAATTACATTGGGACGTCAATTGAATGTGTTGGTATTAGGTGATACGGAAGCAAAGGCATTGGGCGTTCCGGTTATGCTATATCGGTTAATTTTCTTGTTTTTAGCATCATTTATTACAGCTACCGCGGTATGTGTTAGTGGTGCTATCGGTTTTGTAGGGCTTATTATTCCTCATATTGTTCGAATTTTAGTAGGGCCCGATCATCGTGTATTGTTGCCGGTTTCAGCTTTAGCAGGGGCACTTTTTCTCATATTTTGTGATACGCTCGGCCGTGTATTGGCGGCTCCTAGCGAAATTAGGGTAGGCATTATGACAGCTTTGTTAGGGGCTCCGTATTTCTTGTATCTGTTACGTCGTGTTCGTCAAAAAGGAGGCATTTAAATGGAATTAAGTGTAGAACATCTAAGTGTGTCCTTGAGTAATCAACAGATTTTACATGATATCTCTTTAAAAGCTGAAAGTGGTGAGTTTATCGGTATTATAGGGCCTAATGGTTCGGGTAAAACAACTTTTTTAAAAGCGCTACGCGGTTTATATCCTTTTACGGACGGCTCGGTTATATTAATGGTGCTTCGATACCCCATCAAAGTGATAAACAAATTGCCCGACAAGTTGCTTACATGCAACAGAGTGTAAATTTGAATTTTGGCTATACAGCTAAGGAAATTGTTATGACCGCACGCTATCCATTTTTAAAGTGGTGGCAAAACGAGTCCGCCAATGATGAAAATGTTGTTGAAGCTGTTATGAAAAACGTTGGTATTTGGCACTTAAGGGATCGTGCAGTGAATGAATTGAGTGGCGGCGAGCGGCAGCGTGTATTTTTGGCAAAGGCGTTAGCACAGGAAACCGAGCTGTTATTACTCGATGAACCAACCGCAGCTTTGGACTTAGTATATGCTGATGAGATTTTCAGGCAGGGGCGCCAATATTGTGAATCAGGTAAAACTATTTTTATTGTTGTTCATGATTTAGAGTTGGCTGCTAAATTTTGTACGCGACTTTTATTGATTTCAGAAGGTCACTTAGTGGCGGATGGGCTGCCTAAAGAGGTATTGACGGCTAAAAATTTGAAAAAAGCTTTTCATCTGTCTGCAGCTGTGTATGAAGATCCATATTTTACACAGCAACGTATTTTTGTGTTCCCGAATGATGCAACTGATATTGAACCGTATCGTCGTGGAAATACATTGCCGCCTGATATGACGGTAGAGTTAAATGAATAGTAGGAGTCGATAACATGAGTGATATTAATGTAATAGAGCAGGGAGCACAATTTAAACAAATTCTATATCCTTTTTCGGCAATTGTAGGGCAGACGGACATGAAACGTGCTTTGATTTTAAATGCTATTTCACCGGCTATCGGCGGTGTTTTGATAAAAGGGGAAAAAGGAACGGCTAAATCAACAGCTGTACGTGCATTAGCGGCTATTCTGCCACCGTTAGAAACTGATGGGCCGAGTCGATGCAAGTTGTGGAATTACCGATTAATGCTACCGAAGATCGCGTGGTAGGAACAATAGATTTGGAGTATGCCTTAACTGAAGGAAAGAAAAAATTTGAGCCCGGTATATTGGCGAAAGCTCACAATAATATTTTGTATGTAGATGAGATAAATTTGTTGGACGATCATGTGGTGGATGTTCTTTTGGACGCAGCTGCTATGGGGGTCAATACGGTTGAACGAGAAGGTATTAGCTACTCTCATCCGGCGAAATTTATATTAGTAGGCACTATGAATCCCGAAGAAGGTGATATTCGCCCACAATTATTGGATCGTTTTGGTTTATCGGTAGATGTTAAAGGTGAGCGTGAACCCGAATTACGTATGGAAGTTGTAAAACGACGTTTGGCTTTTGAAAGCGATAAAGTTACTTTTGCGGCATCGTACAAAGAAAGCGATCGAGAATTGGCTGAAACTGTTGTTAAAGCTCGATCTCTATTATCGCAAGTTAGTGTTACAGATACGGTATTACGCAAGATTGCCGCTTTATCAATTCGTCTTAATGTTGACGGACATCGTCCGGATATTACGATGCTTCATACGGCCAAAGCGTTGGCTGCATATAATGAGCGAACCGAGATTAATAATGATGACTTGAAAGTGGCGGCACAATTGGTATTGCCGCATCGTATGCGCCGCCGTCCGTTTGAAGAGCAGGGCTTTGATTGGAGTAGTGTTACTGATATTTTGGATTCAGAAGATTAATTTTTTAGTGTGCAAAAGCGCTTAAACAGTGTATAGGTGGGCATTATGGCAGCGACTGTAGAGAGAGCTTTAGCTATGGCTCTTATACAACCAAAAATAAATAGTCTTATAATTTCAGGTCCGACCGGTGTAGGTAAGAGTTATCGTGCCCGTAAATTGTTACAACAATGGAACATTCCGTATCGCACAATTCCTGTGCATATTCAAGCGGAGTCGTTGACCGACCATATAGATTTGGAACAAACTATTCGAGTCGGGCACTATGTAGCCGGCAAAGGTTTGTTTAATCAATCTGTAAAGGTGTTTTTTATCGATGACTTTCATTTGATTCGTGAATCTTTACGGCACTTGCTATTACAACGTATTCGAGAGATGGGTGGTACCTTAATCGGTACCGTTAATACAGCAGAAGGGAGTTTAACTATTTCTGAGTGGGAAACTATAGATCTACATGTAGCGATGGAAAACCCTGGTGAAGCAAAACGGTTGGCTGTATTGCGAGATATCTTAAATTCCGAATATACTGAGTCGATGATGTCGGTAGCGGATTTCAGAAATGCTGAAACCTTGATATCGGAGATAGTGCCGTCCGAGGCTATATTGCAACTCTGTATCAGCTATATAGTAAAATCCGGTGCGGTAGGCAATACCAATGAATTTTTACTGGCGGTTGCGGCAGCGGCATTGGCTGGGCTAGATCAAAAGTCATATATTTTACCGAAACACGTAGAGGAAGCTACTTTATATGTATTGCCTCATCGTATGCGGCAACAAACTGAAGTGGGAAATAGTCAAAATCAGTCACTCGATAGAGATAATAATCAATCAGAAAATAATCATGATAATGGTACGGTCAGTGAGGAGGAAAATACTCCGGATAATAATTCGCAAGAACCGGAGCAAAATAACGATAACGAAGATATTCAGAATACTGAATTAGAGGGTGACAATGAAAATGATGTTAGCCAAGATAATCAGTCACAGTCTGATCTTAGTGACGATTTAGATAGTTTAAATGAATCCTCTGAGAACGAAAGTCAAAATGATTTGGACAATCAGGATGATAGCCTTGAAAACGATGGTGTAAATAATATATGGCCGGAATTAATAGCGGCATGAATCAAAACTTAATGGGCTTGCGTTTAGATGACAATAAAACAATGGATCGTAAGGCACGAAAAGGTTCAGGCAAGCGCTTACGTACTAAAGCCGGAGATTGCGGCGGTCATTATGTAAGAGCTATCCAATATCCGGAACCGTTAAAAGATTTAGCTTTGGATGCGACTATACGAGCGGCTGCACCGTATCAAAAAATACGGCATTCGGAGTTACAAAATAACAGTTCGTTAGCCATTCAAATCAAGGCACCGGATTATCGACGTAAAGAGCGTGAAAAACAAGTCGGTGGTCATTATCTATTTGTTGTGGATGCCAGTGGTTCTATGGCGGCTCGCAAACGTATGGAGGCCGTGAAAGGTGCTATTTTCAGTTTATTACAGGATGCCTATGAGAAACGTGATAAAGTAGGTCTTATCGTATTTCGCAAGGAGAAAGCGGAATTGGTATTACCTTTTACCGGCAGTATTGAGTTGGCAAGACGTCTATTAGAACATTTACCTACCGGTGGTAAAACACCGCTTGCAGGGGCTTTGGAATTGGCTTATAGAACTTGTGAGCAGGTTTTACGACGTTCACCAACCGAAAAAATAGACGTTTTTATTGTTACGGATGGTCGGGCAACCTATGGTGAAACCGATAATCCGGTAAACGAAGCTTTAGCTTGGGGGAAAGCTTTTATTGATTTACCGGTGGGGATTTTGATATTAGATACAGAGCAAGATTTTATCCGCCTTGGAATTGCGAAAGAACTGATGCAGGCTATGCGTGGAACTTATTATTCGATTGATACCATAACAGCTGATACTGTATTGCAAGTGGTGAAAGGAAGCCGCTAAAATGAAAAAAATTTTATATATTACTAATATGGCTAAGCAAATACACCATGTTCGTGAAGTTGAAGCTAAAGGTCGTATTGAGGCCAAAGAACATTTTAAAATTGACTTATATAACTTAAAACAAGAACCGGAATGGAATGAATCATGGGAACAACGCCTTAAAACATCAGATGTTGTTATTATGAAACATATGGGGACCGGATTAGATACACCGTTTTTACGTCGTTTGGCTAATTGGTTATATCAGAACCATCCTGCTATGCGTTGTATGCCGATGAAGAACAGGATATGGATAAATTGCGCGCCGGTATGAGTGAAGCTGAAATGATTCGATTGTCAGAATATCAGCAGTTGAGTGGGCTTACCAATTTTGAGAATTCGTTTTTATATGCCGCTTCATTAGCCGGTGAAGCTGTTGAAGTACCGGAGCCGATACCGGTGCTATGGCAAGGTATCCTTGGTGAAAATGGCGTCACGTACGCGACCTATAAAGAGTATTTGGAAGCTGAAGGCGTGGTTGATTGTCCAAGTATCGGTGTATTTTTCTATCGTGAAGAGTGGATTATGAAGGAGTTGTATTATCCTGAATTGTTGCGAAAAACAATTAAGACATACGGTTACAACCCCATTATCTTTTTCGGGCAATACGGCGGTAATCCGCTTATAGGAGCACCTTCGTTGAAAGAGTCATTACGGATTTTATTCTGTGATGGACCTTTACCGTTTGAAGTATTAATTAATACCTGTAAATTTTCACTAATCAGTTTGAATGCAGCAACTCAAGAAGATATTAGTCATTGGGATATTCCGATTTTAATGGGGTATAACATCTATATGGATGAAGCGACTTGGGAGGCCAATGTACAAGGTTTAAGTCCTTTAGACGTGAATTTATCGGTATCTTTACCGGAATTTGATGGTTCCCTTCATGGTGGGGTTGTAGCGGCACAAACTAATATTGATGGTAAATACATATATTGGCCGGTTAAAGAACGAGTGGAATCTATCGTTAAACGAGCTGTAAAATATGAAAAACTTCGTCATTTATTGCCAGCTGAAAGAAAAGTTGCGATTATTCTTCATAATTATCCGCCTAAAAATTCTAATATAGGTTCGGCAGCCGGTTTAGACACACCGGAGTCGGTGCAACGTTTATTGGTAGCTATGAAGAACGAAGGGTATACCATTGACTTAATTCCTGAGTCGGGGGCTGAATTAATAGAATCTGTTTTATCACATACTACTAATGATCGCAGTATGCTGAGTGAGGAACAGGTTGAAGACGCCGAAGGTAAATTAAGTGTGCAGCAATATAAGGAATTATTTGATTCATTGCCGGATAAATCGAAAGTAAATATGGAAGAAGGCTGGGGACCGGCACCGGGAGAAGTTTTTCGTTATGGTGATGAACTCCTGATTCCGGGATTCAGTAATGGAAATATTTGGGTAACGGTGCAACCGCCACGTGGTTTTGGTGAAGATCCGGGTAAATTGTATCATGATCCTATTTTGGCTCCGACACATCATTATGAAGGATTCTATTATTGGCTCCGCGAGATATTTAAAGCGGACGTGGTGATGCATGTAGCACTCATGGTTCATTGGAATGGTTGCCCGGGAAAGGCACGGGGTTAAGTTCTTCTTGTTATCCTGAAATGGGCATTCAGGATTTACCCAATGTGTATCCTTATTGGATGACAATTGTCGGTGAAGGGATACAAGCTAAACGGCGAAGTTCAGCTGCTTAATCGGCCATATATCACCACCTATGTCTAAGGCAGGTCTTTATGATGAATATGAAGAATTAGAAAATCTCTTGGATGAGTACGGGCATTTTGAATTGGAATCGCCGGAAAGTTTAACTTCATTGTATACAGCCATTGTTGAACAAGCTAAAGCATGTCATTTTGGGAGAGTATTCCAGAAGATAAAATGACTGATGCGGAAAGTGTATTGGCCTATTTGCATGAGTTGCTTACAGACTTAAAACATATGCAAATGCGTACGGGTTTGCATATTCTGGGTAAGGCGCCGACAGGTAAGGATTTACAAGAATTTTTATTAGCTCTTATGCGAGTTCAAAACGGTATTGTACCGGCATTACCGGATACGATTGCCAAAGGTCTGGGCTATGATTGGAATATATTGGAACAGTATGGCGGTCAAAAGGTAGATTCTTTACAAATAGGTGAACAAATCAATTCTAATGAGAATCAAGACTTTTTGTTTACCGGTAAATGTATACTTCGCAACAAAGATATTGTAGATCAAATATGGCATGTGATTCGTGATGTGATTGCACATTTAGCAGAAAATGATATATCTATTCCGACTCATGGCAACATTTGGAATCAGTTAATACGTTATGGCAACGGTATAGTGTTGAAAAAGACAGTAAGGTAAAGCAAGTTTGTTTGACTGAAATCGGTTCGATTTTATTGGAGGCTTGTCACGAGTACGTGCCGAAATTAAAGCAGACCGAACAGGAAATAGGACATACATTAAAAGCTTTGGCCGGCCATTATATTGAACCGGGGCCGGGCGGTGCCGCAACGAGTGGACGAGCCGACGTCTTACCGTCAGGTCGCAATTTCTTCGGTGTGGATGAAAGAATGTTGCCTACGAAAGTTGCTTATGAATTAGGAAGTACATTAGCTGATCAGGTTATAACCGATTTCATTAAAGAGGAAGGGCATTATCCGGAGTCGATTGGCATAGTTCTATGGGCCGGTAGTAATACTCGAAGCCATGGCCAATGTTTAGGCCAGTTTATGAATTTAATGGGGGTTCGACCAATTTGGCAAGGTGGCGGTGGTCGTGTTATCGGAGTTGAGGCTATACCGCTTGCAGAACTGAAACGACCACGTATTGATGTAACCGGACGAATAAGTGGTCTTATCAGAGACATGATGCCAAATGCCTTAAAATGGCTTGATAAAGCAGTAACTTTGGTTGCTGAATTGGATGAGAGTGAAGAAGATAATTTTATAAAAAAACATATTAATGAGGATGTTTCTTGGCTTGTGTCAGAAGGTGAAGATGAGAAAGCCGCTTATCAAAAAGCCAGATTCCGTTTATTTGGGGATCCACCCGGGGCATATGGGGCCGGTATTGGACAATTAATTGAGCAGAAAAATTGGGAGTCGATTGATGATTTGGCCGATGTTTATGTAACTTGGGGTAGTTATTGTTATGGTGACGGTGCTAAATCAAATCAGGATAAACGCATATTTAGAAGAAGATTAGCTACTATGGAAGTTACCATTAAAAATGAGGATAATCGAGAAGCACATATGTTGAGCTCGGATGATTATAATGCCTATCATGGCGGTTTAATAGCTGCTGTTCGAAGTATTCGCGGTGAAGTCCCACGCTCCTATGTTGGTGATAGTTCGAATCGTGAACAGGTAAAAACACGTAATTTAAAAGAGGAAGTGAATCGTTTAGTTCGTGGTGAGACGTTAAATCCTAAGTTTATAGAAGGTATGCAACAACATGGCTATAAGGGAGCCTCTGATTTGGCAAATGTGGTGGCACACAGTTTTGCTTGGGATGCCACGAGTGCTGTAATCGAGGACTGGGTATATGAAGGCTATGCCAATAAGTATGCTTTAGATAAAGATATGCAAGAATGGATGCAATCAGTGAATCCATGGGCATTGGCCCGAATTGCTGAAACATTATTAGAGGCTATTCAGCGTGGTTTGTGGCAAGCACCAAAAGATATGGAAGATCAATTAAAACAATTGTATTTAGCCATGGAAGGCGAAATTGAAGGACGATAGTCTATGAGTGTTTATAAAAAGTTGTGGTTTTTATTTATCTTTTGTCTGATAGTATTTTCCATTGTAGGTTGTAAGACATTAGATGAAACAAAAACGTTAGAGGGAACACATCAGATAAGAGATTCTACGGTGCCGTGGTGCAGGTGCCGGATAATCCTACACGCGTTGTTCCTATCGGTGTAAGTACGGAAGATATGGTGATTTCTTTAGTAGGTCCGCAGAAGATTGTGGCTTTAGGTAATTTACCAAATAATTTTCCGGAAGAATCCAAGCAAATAAAAGCAAAGGTAAAATTGAATACGGAAGCCGTTTTGGCATTGCATCCGGATTTACTGATTGTTCCTGACTGGGTGGACCAGGAAATGGTGGTTACTTTACGAGCCTAAATGTTCCAGTCTATGTATATAAAGGCCCAAGAACTATAGATGGCAGTGAAAAAACTATTTTAGAGTTAGCTGACTTATTAAATCAAAAGAGTAAAGGCGAAGCCATTGTTAACTCAATGCAGCAACGATTGGTAAAGGTTGCTGCATTTACGGAGCAGGTTAAAAGCCGGAAAATTGTCGGATTTTATGGTGTTTTAGGCTTGACCGGCGGTTATAGGGAGCACTTTTGACAATATGACACAGCTGATAAATGCAGCTAATGCGGCAGCTTTATTGGGCTTGGACATCAGTGAAAGCGGAACTCGTGAAGATTTAATACGAATTAATCCTGATGTTATTATTGTACCTTCAAATGTTTATAGTTTTGATCAGTATAAAGAAATTGAAGTTACTTCATTATATAGTGATCCTGCCTTGAAAGATGTGAAAGTTGTAAAAAATCATCAAATTTATGTAATTGACGCTCGCTGGATAATGAGTTATTCACAGTTTATGATTAATGGTATTGAGGAATTGGCGCGTGTAACATATGGATACTCCGCAAAATAATAAAGCGTGTTTAAGGTGTTTAGTTTATTACTATTTTTATAATAAGTATTTTTATAGGTATTGAGTTGGAGGGTTTATTATGGGTCGAGTTATTGGTAAAAACAAAAAAATGTTAGCTGCTTATGTTACGTTTGTACTAATGGGTATGTCATTAAGTGCCAAACCATGGCGCAGCCGGCACTACTGATGAGGTATATGCATTACCTGATGTTGTAGTAACTGCTACAAGAACGGAACAACAGGTTACCAAAGTTCCTGCCAGTGTAACTGTTGTAAAAGGCGAAGATTTGGAAGAAAGACATGAATCTAATTTAGGGGAAGCTTTGCGTAACGTACCGGGAGTAGAGTTTAATACATATGGTGGCGGTGTAGGGTATACTAACTCTAATTCTTTCAGAATTAATGGTAGTAATAATGTTTTATATATGGTAGATGGTATTAATATGAATGCTGCCGGTGTTAACGTACCGTTTACTATTTTAAAAAATATGGATGGTATTGATCGTGTGGAAGTGGTTAAAGGGGCTGCTTCTACCTTATATGGGTCCGGTGCTATTGGCGGTGTTGTAAATGTTATTACTCGTGTACCGGAAGAAGGCATGAAAACAACTGCTCGTATTACCGGTGGCAGTTATGATAAAGAACAATATAAATTTATCAACGAAGGTAAAGAAGGCAATGTATATTGGCGTGCATCGTATCAGAAAGATATTGTGGGTAGCTATAAGGATGCTCATGGGGTCGAAGTTCCACAACATTTAAACGGACGTACCGCATCTTTCATGGTGGGTAGTGATATTGATGATAACAATAATGTGATGATTTCTTATGATTCCTATCGTGCCGATGTAAAATATGCCGATTCTGCTAAAAAATTAAATCATATTCGTTATGGTAATGAAGGCAATGATTCGTTCCGTGGCATTTGGAAAAATAAGATTAATGATCGCTTAAGTCATCAGTTATATGTATTAAACAATCACTATGATGGTACTTATGACGGCTATACGACGGATATTAAAACGATTGCAATTGGCGATCAGGTAACGTATCTTTTAGATAAACATACTTTGATTGGTGGTTTTGATTGGCGCCAGGATAAAGTAAATACTATCGGTGACAGCTGGGAAAAAATTACCGGTAAAAAGTTAACGAATACATCGTATTATGTTCAAGATGCTTGGAATTTTGCTCCAAAATGGACATTAACACCTGGCATTCGTGTGGATCATCATTCGGAATTCGGGTCCCATACATCACCTCACATTTCCTTGGGTTATGATGTAAATGAAAAGACTAATGTATATGTGTCGTATAATGAATATTTCTTGGCTCCGACCCCATATCAGTTATTCAGTGATAACTATGGGAACAGAAACTTAAAACCGGAAACCGGTCATGAAGTAGATTTTGGTGTTCATCATCAATTTAGTAATTCCTTAATAGGCAATTTAAACTTCTTTACCCGCCATTCCACTGATAAAATTGATTTCAATCGATCTACCAGTAAGTATGCTAATTTTTTCAAATGAAAAAGCACGTGGTTTCAGCTTCGATTTGCGTAAGCAAATTACCGGTAACTTGTCAGCCGGAGCGGCTTATACATATACCCATATTGACGCTACATCCGGACGCTCCGCCAATGCAAACGGCTATGTACCGAAACATGCTATCAATTTAAGTTTAGACTAATAACGATGCTAAATGGGATGCTCATTTGGATGTACGTGCCGTAATTAACCGTCCGGGCATTGCTACGACTGCCGATAAAGGTGATTTCTTCCCTAAGAGCACCTATTGGATTACGAATGTAAGTGCCAATTACCGTATTACTGATGACATTACCGTTTTCGGACGCGTTAATAATCTATTTGATGTATATTATGCGGAAATGTCGAATGTTGCCGGTTGGGGCGGCAGTGCTGGAGATTGGTGGGCAATGCCTGGCCGTAACTATCAATTAGGTATGGAATTCACTTTCTAATATAAATATCGAATGCAGTATAGTATTAGTTCTTTTACTATAGTTTAAAGATTACCCCCATTATGCAAGTAATGGGGGCTATATCTATATGTTATTTTTCACCAAAAGGAATCTATTTTATGGAACTGTGGAAATTGCCAACCGGCGACTCGGTATCACGTTATGAACGATCAATCGTAGTTAATTTTACCGGACCGCGCAAGGTATTGAGTACCTCTCTATTTAATGGTGGTTATCATGAGGATTATACTTATGTGTTCAATCATGACTCCAAGCCCAGCCCCGGGGAGACGATGTGCACGTCACTGGAAGATTATTTGCAGCATTTGCATGATGTAACGTTGCGTCTAGGTTTTGAACCCACCAAAGGAACCGGCATTGGTACGGCGGCCTACATGGAGAATGTAGCGATTATTGAGAAGTCTTATAAGGAACTTACGGTGACGGCTATTGTTACCGGTGGTATTGATGTTAATGGCGGACGTGTAGGCGATGAAGCGTCGTATTATAGACCGTTGGAAAAAACTGAAACAACTACAGATGACGATATACGTTTTAAAACAGGACGGCAGCAAGCTCCAAATGGTACAGAAGCAGAGCCATTGGGGACAATTAACATCATTCTTTATATTGACGGCGATTTAGCAGAGCTTTATTAGCTCGGGCATTGGTAACATGCACCGAAGCGAAAACGGCTGCATTGCAAGAACTTCAAGCCGGCAGCCATTATTCCATGGGCATCGCCACCGGTTCCGGCACGGATCAGACTATAGTAGTCGCTAATAGTGAATCACCGTATTATTACGACAGTGCCGGCAAGCATTCCAAATTGGGTGAATTAATTGGTAAAGCTGTCAAAAAAGCGGTAAAATTAGCATTATACAAGCAGACTCATTTGGGGCCGAAACAGCAACATAATCTATTTAAGCGTTTGCAGCGCTTCGGGCTTTCCCTGAACTATCTGTTTGAAAGCTATATGAGTGAGTATGAGGCTGACGGGCATGAGAAGTTTGAAGTGCTTAATGCATTTGAGAAATATGCGCGCAGTAATGAAACTGTAGTTATGAGTGCTATGTGGTCGCATTTGGTAGATGAATGGCTGTGGGGGCTGTTGACGGATGAAGAATTGAATCTCGGCTTAGTACAGCTGGGTTTGGTACCCGTTGAATCATCTGGCTCTTATCCATCGAATAGCTTGAATATTTTGAGCCGGCCGGTATTTCAGCTACTCACCAATTTGAAGTGGCGGATGTAATTCGTAACTTAGAGAATCATATTATCAATGAAGTGCGTATTCGATTAGGGGATACTACGAAATAGTGAATTACAAGATAGAATCAACAAAGTTATTTTAGATTCATTATAAAATTGCTAACTCTACATAGCCTTATACATTTGAAAGGCAGTGGTTATTATGAAAAAGATTGCTATATATGGTAAAGGCGGTATCGGCAAATCCACGACGACTGCCAATATATCGGCCGCATTGGCGCAGCAAGGGCGTCAAGTCTGTCAAATCGGTTGTGATCCGAAAAATGACTCTACCCGTTTGCTTCTTCATAAGATTTGTCATCAAACGGTGTTGGACGAAGTATGTCTAAAAGATGATGACGTTACCTTAGAAGACGTTGTGCATACAGGTTTTGCCGGTGTTACTTGTATTGAAGCGGGCGGACCGGAGCCGGGCGTGGGCTGTGCCGGTCGCGGTATCATCGTTGCCTTAGAGAAACTCAACGAATTATCGGTAATGGATGACAAAGATATTGTTATTTATGATGTCCTTGGTGATGTGGTTTGCGGTGGTTTTGCCGTGCCGATTCGTGAAGGCTATGCCGATGAGATCTACATTGTTACGTCCGGCGAAACGATGGCTCTCTATGCGGCCAATAATATCTGTAAAGGGATTGCCCGTTTTGCAAACGAGGATCCGTACGTTTGGGTGGCCTAATTCTTAATAGTCGTATGGTTCCTAATGAAGAGGCTATAGTTAATGCCTTTGCAGAGCGTTTGGGAACTAAAGTTGTTGCCGTGATTCCCCGTGATAATATTGTACAGAATGCGGAAATTAATCGTCAGACGGTTATTGAATATGCTCCTGATAGCGCGCAAGCTACCGTGTATCGTGAGTTGGCAAGCCACATTTGGGATAGTCAAGCGTCGGATATACCAAAGCCGTTAGCATTCGAAGAATTGGAAGAGTTGGTGTATAGCTATGGCCGTGAATAAGCGACGTTTTATCAAAGACAAAGTCAGTTACAGTTGCAGTATGCCTGGTGTATGGAAAGCAGTAGCGCATTCTGAAGGTTGTGTGGTTGTGTATCATGCACCGAAAGCTTGTGCCCATATTACGGAAGAAATGGAACGTAATCAGTACTTTCGTATGTTGCACGTCGCGAATATACGAATCCGCCGTATACAGCACCGCTCATCACGTCTAATATTGCCAAGAAGGAATCGATCTTTGGTGGTAGTCAGTTGCTGAAAAAATGCTTAGATTATGTGGTAGCAACCTATAAGCCACGCTATATTGTGGTGACCGATTCCTGTGTAGCCGGTGTTATCGGTGATGATTCGGCGGCTGTTTGCCAAGAAGCAGAACAAGAATATGGCATTCCCGTACTCCATGTGGATTGTCATGGTTTTTTAGATGGTGAATATTATGGTGGATTTATTAGCGCTGCAAAATTATTAATTGACCGTTTCATGGCGAAAAAAGAGTTACCTAACGTTACATCTGACCAGCCCTATAAAGTGACACTTATCGGCGAAAAAGACGGGCCCGGCTCAATGGCTATCCAACAATTCTGTGCTTTAATTGAAGATTTTGGTTTAGAGATTTATAAAGCATTTCCCGGTTATTGCTCAATTGAAGATATGCAAAAGATCGGTGAGTCGGATTTTACGGTTATTTTAGGCGGTACACAAAAGGCCTATGCTTATTTACGTGAAATTGCCGATTATATGAACGAAAAGCTTGGTATTTCTCATTTTGCCTCTGATTATCCAATCGGTTGGGAAGGTACGAGGCGTTGGCTCGACGATTTTAGCGTATTTTTGCAAAATTTTAAGAGCGACGCTAAGAATCATAAGATTGAGATAGAAGCGATAAAAGCTAATGTGTGGCGCCGTTTTGAAGAAGGTTTTGAACCTTTTAAAAAGACACTTCAAGAGGCTTCTATCGTGCTTTCTTTAGGTTATATAAACCTAACTACGATTTGAGTTGGGTTCTTGAGTGGATCCATTTAGGTAATTTATCGTTAGCAAAGGTTGTTATTCTGGATAATGTTCCGGAAACCCAACAGGCTATGTATAGAACGATGGTACAGCGTTTTTATCCGGAGACAACGATTGTTTTAGAAACTGCGGATACGGTATTACCGAAAGATGCTTTAATTATAACTACGCAGGAATTGGCCGAGCCTTTTTTACGACAACTAATATTGCCTTGTTTGCCGCCAATCGGCATGGCCGGTTTGGTACAGATGTATCGCAAGCTGTTTATGTTGGCAAGACGGCGCGGTGAGAGGGGGATTGTGCTCTATGGCTGGTAATTCGTGGTTTAATCATAATGAATGTTTACAAAGTTGTGCCCTTGCCGGTGCTGCCGCTATGGCTGCTGGCATTACCGATGCGTATATTGTCGCGAACGGCCCTACCTGGTGCTACTTTTATGCTATGAAGGTTACTGACCGCCCGGGTCTAAACTTGGGTCAACGCTTTCTGTGTACCTATCCATCCAATGGGGCTATCGTGTTTGGTACTGAAAAAGAATTGCTGCAGACGTTGGCAGATTTAACTAAACTGCCAAAAGCACCGGATTAGTATTAGTTGAAAATAGTTGTGCTTTTAGTCTGATAGGCGATGATTTGTCGAGCATTGTCAGCGAATCTGATTTGACTTGTCCTATACTTACTATGGACTCAGGTGGTACTTTGGGTGACTTTTGGGCTGGCTATCGTAAAGCCTTGCTTGATTTGCTGAAATTGGTGGATTTTCAAAATGTTGAAAAATCTGCTGATACCAAAAAGAATGGCAAAGTCCATAACGAAGAGTGTGGCCAAGAAAATGGCAATGATAGAATGACTAAGTCACAGTATACGGTAAATCTAATCGGTTGTTCCGTCACGTATTATAATGAAATAGACGATTTGGCAGAGTTGGAACGGCTTTTGAAAATAGTGGGGATAGACGTCAATCTGATATTGGCCGTCAATCATAATATGGCTGATTTGAAGTGTTTGTCGCAGGCTGATTTAAATGTAGTCATTCATCCTGAACTCAGTCATGAGGTGGCTGAGTGGTTATTGAAAAAACTAGCCATGCCGTATATTGAACCGGTTTTGCCATATGGCCTGGAAGGGACGCTTACATGGGCACATGAAATAGTGACGGCACTCATGAAACAGGCCCATGCTGCAGGTTCTCAAGCTGATGAATCTGATACATTAACTAAGTCCGACGATAGAGATGAAGCGCAAATTGAAATACGCTTAAAGCCCCTAACAGACCTTATTCAAAGCGAAAAGGCCCGTCAATTTGAACGGACTAAAGAGATTCAACGTTTATGCGGTGAACCTTGGTTTGATTCTGTTTTAGTATCAGCGCCAAGTTCAGTTGTGCGTGGTATGGAACGGGCCCTTAATGATGAATGGCTTGATGCGGGGCAGTTTACTTATGTTGTGCATGACGATAGCAAATCTAATCCGGACTATTATTCCTATGTACAAGGCCATGATTGGCAGGCCGCTTTGCAAACCGGCGAGAATGGTTTATTATTAGGAAGTGATCAAGAGCGACGTTTATGTGTGCCGGATAAGCATATTGCATATCAAACAATCAGTAATCCGGAACCGGCTGAGATTGTACTGGCTGAACGCCCTTTTATGGGGATTAGAGGTCATCGCCATATGCAAGAAATTATTTGGAATTTATATATTCACAGTTTAGAAAATGGATAAGGAGTAAAGAGTCATGGATACTGACAATAAGGCAAAAATACCTGCTTTTGATACTGATATGAAGCATACAGCTACAAATATTGTCGGTGAGCACGGTTTGGATACTCCAATGAATCTGAGTATTGAGGGGGGCCATGAAAAAGCGATAACTGAAGCGATTGTGATGGACGAGTCAATCCACGACAATTTACTCAGCATTAGTGATATGGCGAAACTTCATGGCTTAACGCGTCCAACGCTTTTGTATTACGATTCTATCGGGCTTTTTTCACCGGTTTTTACGGCATCAAATGGTTATCGTTATTATAGCCGTGTGCAGATTCCGCTCTTGCGTGAAATTTGTTTTTTAAAAGCTTTAGGTATCAGTTTGAAAGAGATTCAAGGACATTTAAATAATCGTACACCGGAAGCAGAATTAGAGTTATTGGCCGAACAGGAATTAAAGATTCAGAAAGAAATGCAAGAGTTAGGGCGTAAGCGTTTAGCTTTGCAGCAGCGACTCTATATGTATAAGGAAGCGGTCAACGCCGTGGCGAGACCACAGGGGGAACCGTTTTTGCGACATTACAAAGAACGTACCATTATTTTTAAAACATTTTTAGAAAACGACTCAGGTGATGTGGATCGTCAAAATATCCACTTAACGTCTATGGAGCTTTGGCGCGATTTATATAATCATGAGTTTTTGCCGGCCTATAGCTATGGTTTTTTGATAAAAGAAGAAGCACTTAAAACGGATAACATGCTTAAAGACGGGGGCTGCTATATTCGAGTTCCCGTGGGGAATTTTGAATTTGAGTCAACTGTCTTGAATATGCCGGAAGGCGATTATATTTGCTGTTATAAGCGGGGGCGCCCAACTGATTTAACTGTTTTAAAACAGCTCTTGGCTTGGATTGCGGAAAAGGGGTATACCGTTTGCGGTGATGTGGTGGATTCCTGTTTCTTGGATACGACGTTTGACGAAGTTCTTCATGACGAAATTTTTACAATACTTCAGATTCCGGTAGTCAAAAAGTAACGATTTTACATTGTTTGCGTATTGATTTTGTGTTGCTTTTATATTGCCTTTGTATTGCCTCTGGTGCACATTTATACTGAATATTTAAAATAGTGATAAGATACTATAGAAAATATCATATAAACTTCATCTAATATTTAGGGAAAATCTATTGACTGTAAAGTTACTTTATAGTTTAGAATAGCGTCTATAGAAAAAGTAGTCCCTATGGTAGGACAGTAGTTGAGATGGAGGGATGCAGTATGATGGCAATTTTAATTTTGATTAATAAAGCAATCGAAGATTGGCTCAAAACTTTCTAATGGGAACAAAGAGAATGATGACAACGCAACTAAATAATCGTTACTTTGTAAAAGTGACAGAGAAAGCATCGTAGTTATTTTAAAAATAACTGTGGTGCTTTTTTGTTTACCTATAACTGACAGTAAGTTGACTATGATTATATTTTATTTGAAATATGAATCAGAGTTATTTTATTGACAATACATGTGTTCGCGGTTATTATTAAATAAAGATAAAAAAGATGGAGGATACCTAATGAAACAGTGTATGGATGCGGACAATTTACATCGCCGCCTCAAGAAAATTATCGGGCAAGTGCAGGCGATAGATAGAATGGTAGACGAAGACGTACCATGTGAGGATATTTTATCCCAAATTAATGCTGCAAAATCTGCTTTAAATCGTTGTGGGCAGGTTATTCTGGAAGGCCATATTCGTCACTGTGTACGCGATGGGTTAGAGCACGGCGATGTGGATAAAACCCTTGATAAATTCACTAAAGCAGTAGAACGTTTTGCCAACATGCAGTAGCAGTAACATGTAGATGTAAGGTGATTGATTCGTCGGTGTATGTTTACGAATAAAATTGAATAGTAAGTCCTTAAGGCGAAGAGAAAATCTTCGTCTTTTTTATTTTCTTATTGACAACCTATACCCCTATAGGTATAATGCAAGTGTAATAACTTATACCCCTATAGGTATAAAAGTTCGAAAATAAGCCCATATAGGTAGCGCATAAAGAGTCTGCCTATGTGGGCATTATAAGCAACAACATATGAATACTTGCTTATATATTATGATATGTTCGTTTATATTTCATTATTATCATATCGGTATCATCAGTCAAACAGGAGGTTTATCATGGAAACGGCTATACGAAAGTTGGAAACCAATGTATTTAGCAAATTAGAGTATTTATTGGAATTAGGCGGTATTAAAAAAGATATAGCGTTTTTGGTATTATCCGGCTTAGCTGTATTAGCCAGCTTGTTTGATTATCAGCCGCTACCGTTTTGATATTGCTTGGGTGGCGATTATCCTTTGCGGCTTGCCGATTATTATAGAAGCATTATCGGCCTTGTAACTGAGTTTGATATAAAAGCTGATGTGTTGGTATCCTTGGCCTTGATCGCGGCTGTGGCGACCGGTGAAATTTTTGCGGCTGCCGAAGTGGCGTTTATTATGCAAATTGGTGCGCTCCTTGAAGATATTACGGTAGCTAAAGCAAGAGCCGGTATTGAAAAGCTCGTTAATTTAACACCTCAAGAGGCACGTGTTTTAACGGCTAGTGGGGCTCAATTTGTTAAAGCTGATGAAGTCCAAGTGGGCGATATTTTGCGCGTGTTACCGGGCGAAACGATTCCGGTGGATGGTGAAATTATCGCCGGTGAAACTTCGATTAACCAGGCCGTACTTACCGGGGAATCTTTACCGGTGGATAAAACGGTAGGTGATATGGTGTCCAGCGGTACGGTGAATCAGTTTGGCAGCTTTGATATGCGTGCCGTAAAGGTTGGTGAAGACAGCTCTATTCAACGTATGATTCGCTTGGTTCAGTCCGCTGATGCAGGCAAAGCGAAGATTGTAGGCCTTGCGGATCGTTGGGCTACTTGGGTTGTAGTGATTGCTTTACTTTCCGCTATCGGCACTTGGGCCGTGACCGGTGAAATCCTGCGCGCCGTTACTATACTCGTTGTATTTTGCCTTGTGCCTTGGTATTGGCTACGCCGACGCCATCATGGCGGCTATCGGAAATGCCACTAAACATGGCTTCTTGGTGCGTGAAGGGGATGCGCTGGAACGGTTAGCTAACGTGAAGACTGTTACCTTTGACAAAACCGGTACGTTAACGTTCGGTATGCTTAAGGTCATTGCGGTTGAACTGATTGATTCTCCGGTGGGTTGTACCAGTGATTCGGTCTATCGTTTGGCAGCCAGCTTGGAAGTGTTATCGGAGCATCCGTTGGGCAAAGCTATTGTTAAGTCGTTTAAAGAAGGTTCTAAAACGGATATATTGCCTGTTACTGAATTTAAAATGCTACCGGGTCGTGGCGTTTCCGGTAAAATTGCAAGCCAGTTAATCGTTGCCGGTAATGAACGCATGATGGCGGAAGCGGGTATTGAAATTGCATCTTCTGTGAAAACAAGCGGCGCTAGCTATCTTGATCAAGGCGGCACCATTGTTTATGTGGCAGTTGGTCAATATTTGGTAGGTTACTTGGTATTGGCTGATACGGTGCGTAGCGAAAGCCAGGCAGTTATTGATAAACTAAATCGTATCGGTGTTGAGACGGTTCTCTTGACCGGCGATAATGAAAGTGCGGCCTACACTATCGGCTCTCAATTGGGCATCCGCAGTATTCGTGCGAATTGTTTGCCGGAAGACAAGTTAAACTACATTGAATCTCATGAAAATCAATCTATTTGTATGATTGGTGATGGTATTAATGATGCGCCGGCTCTTAAAAAAGCACAGGTAGGTATTGCTATGAGTGGCGTAGGCAGTGATATTGCGGTTGATGCGGCCGATATTGCCCTCGTTGATGATGAAATTAAAGAATTGCCTCATCTTATGGCCTTGTCTAAACGCATGATGAGCACCATTAAGTGGAATTTGGTGTTTGCCATGATTCTAAACTTTACGGCCATCGGTTTGTCCTTCCCGGGCATTTTAACACCGGTAACGGGTGCGTTGGTACATAACGCGGGCTCCGTATTAGTTATTATTAATTCCGCCTTGCTTTTGACGTGGCGTAGCAGAGCGTAGATATATAACAATATTATAGAGGCACATATGGCTTGATAATCTGATTAAAACCTCCTCATAGTTTATGGGGAGGTTTTTGGCGGTTAATGTATAATTCAAATAATGATTTGTAAAAAGGAGTTTAATTGAGATATGTCGAAATCGATAAGAGGGAAGTTATTATGTTACTTTTTTATTAGCATAATTAGCGATTACTACTGTTTATTGGGGAAAGGGGATTATTATGAAAAAGATAGTTTCAGTTCTTGTTGGTGTTAGTGTATTTTTGGGGATAAGTGAGATAAATCTTGTGGTTGACACTAATTTTTCACATGTAGAGGCAGCCGTAGTTGCTCAACAAGATTCAAGTCAAAAGATGCCGGCAAAGAGTAAGGTAAAGAGTTCTTTGATTAATATGACGGGGAAATATGATAATGTCAAACCGGGGCGACTTTATGGAACAATGATTTCTAAAGAAGAGAAAGTTATTGCCGGTGTAAGCTTAGGTTCTTCCTTTGAAAGTATTATTAAAAGTCTGGGTAAACCTGATAAAATTGATTATATTGGCAATAGAATATCAGCTGTAACCTATGGTGGGATTTACTTTAGTAATTTTATGGGGAGTGAAGAAATGTACATGATTACTGTGTCAAATCGTGATGCAGTGACAGCTCGTGGAGTGGCCGTAGGAGATACCTTGGAGAAGGTTTATTCTTTATATGGCCAACCAGATACAGTTTCTCAAGATAAAGATAGCTGGTTTTATGGTAGATTCATGCCCATGACTGATAATGTAGCCGGAATACGATTTGTGCATGATGGAAATAGAGTAACTAAAATCATTATTCTATAATTAGGGTTATAGAATGTTATAATTAATTACAATTGCTTAATTACAGTTAAAAAATAGATACAGTTAAGAAAGGAATTTTTATGGAAATTATATATTGGTCAGATTATGCTTGCCCGTTTTGTTTCATTGGACGCAAGCATTTAGAGGCTGCCATTGAGAAAATAAATAAAGAAAAAGATGAAACGTTTACAGTAACAATGAAGGCATTTGAACTGGATCCGAGTGCACCTACAGTAGTGGAAGGGACTGCTACTGAGCGTCTTGCATCAAAATACGGTTTAACGATGGAAGATGCAGCTGATAGAATTAATGGCGTAAATATGATGGGGCAGGCTCTCGGTATCGATTTCAGATACGATTTGGCAAAACCTTCAAATACCTTTGATGCGCATCGTATTACGAAGTTAGCTCAGGCAAAAGGCAATGATGTAGCCGAAGTTTTGACTGAATTATTGTATGAGGCGTATTTTGTAAAACATGAAGTGTTGGCAGACCATGCTGTATTAATGTCAAAAGCCAAAGAAGCCGGCTTGGTTGAAGACGAAGTAAAAGCTGTGTTAGATTCGGATATGTATGCTAATGAGGTTCGTGAGGAAGAAGCGTTAGCTGCTCGTTATGGCATTAACTCCGTGCCGTTCTTTGTAGTAAACGATAAAGTAGCATTACCGGGGGCACTGCCAATTGAAGAATTTGAAAAAGTTCTTCGTGAAATGTTGGAAAAAGAAGTCGAATAGTATGTATTTATAAAGTGAGGAGCTGATTATCATGGGCAAGAATATTTTAATCGTTGTGGATATGCAAAATGATTTTATTACCGGTTCGTTGGGGACGGCTGAAGCGCAAGCGATTGTACCTAAAGTGGCAGCTAAGATTGCCGAGTTTGATGGCGATGTTTTCTATACCATGGATACGCATGATGAAGCGTATTTAAATGAACAGGAAGGGCAGAACTTACCGGTATTGCATTGCCAAGAAGGCACGGAAGGTTGGCAATTAGCTCCTGAGATTATAAATGCAGCGCCGATTGATCCGGAAAAAGTATATTGCAAAAATCAATTTGGTTCGGTTGAATTGGCGGAAGATTTGCAATATTTGAATGAGGAAGAAGAAATCGATTCTATTGAACTCGTTGGTCTTTGTACCGATATTTGCGTTCGTATCCAATGCCATTTTGTTAAAAGCTTTTTTGCCGAATGTGCCGATTACGGTATGGGCTGATAGCTGTGCCGGGGTAACGCCTGAGAAACATGAAGCGGCTTTGGAAACGATGCGTAGT
>ENA-OQBT01000529-OQBT01000529.1-human-gut-metagenome-genome-assembly--contig:-NODE-529-length-22664-cov-3.383813_pt1 | contig 22664 bp, 34 predicted proteins | sample MGYA00242749_ERZ504557 | MGnify/ENA primary metagenome ERZ504557 (study PRJEB26092, sample SAMD00036243) | human gut metagenome | host: Homo sapiens | study: EMG produced TPA metagenomics assembly of... | reverse complement strand
AATGACACTGTAATGCAGGAAACGTCTTCCAAAAAATGTTTACAAGAAGCTGAAAAAGATCATCGAAGAAGGCGGTGAGCTGGATCTTGCTACTGCAGATACGATTGCACATGAGATGAAAGAATGGGCAATTGAAAAAGGAGCAACACACTATACACACTGGTTCCAGCCGCTGACCGGTGCAACTGCAGAAAAGCACGATTCTTTTATCACAGCACCGATGCCGAACGGCAAAGTACTGATGAGCTTCTCCGGTAAAGAGCTGATCAAAGGCGAGCCGGATGCATCTTCTTTCCCGTCCGGTGGACTGCGTGCTACCTTTGAGGCAAGAGGATATACAGCATGGGACTGCACCTCACCGGCTTTCGTTCGTCAGGAGCAGCAGGCGCAACCCTCTGCATTCCGACTGCATTCTGCTCCTACACAGGAGAGGCGCTTGACCAGAAAACACCGCTTCTTCGTTCCATGGAAGCTCTGAATGTACAGTCCCTGCGTCTGTTAAAACTGTTCGGAAACACCACTTCCAAGAAAGTAACTCCTTCCGTAGGACCGGAGCAGGAATACTTCCTGGTAGATGCAGAGAAATTCCTGCAGAGAAAAGACCTGATCTACACCGGACGTACCCTGTTTGGCGCAATGCCTCCAAAAGGACAGGAGATGGACGATCACTATTTCGGAACCATCCGTCAGAGAATTGCTTCCTTTATGAAGGATGTCAACATTGAGCTGTGGAAGATGGGTGTTACAGCAAAGACACAGCACAATGAGGTTGCACCGGCACAGCACGAGCTGGCTTCCATTTATTCCGAGGCAAACGTAGCAGTTGACAACAACCAGCTCGTTATGCAGACTTTAAAGAGAGTTGCATGCCAGCACGGACTGAAATGCCTGCTGCATGAGAAACCGTTCGCAGGTGTCAACGGTTCCGGTAAACACGACAACTGGTCCATCACCACAGATGACGGCATCAACCTTCTTGAGCCGGGCAAAACACCGCACGAGAACATTCAGTTCCTACTTGTGTTAAGCTGCGTCCTGAAAGCTGTTGATGTTCACGCAGATCTGCTTCGTGAGTCCGCAGCCGATCCGGGAAACGATCACAGACTGGGAGCTAACGAGCGCCGCCAGCTATTATTTCTGTATTCCTTGGAGAGCAGCTGGAGGATGTTGTAGAGCAGCTGATCAGCACCGGAAATGCAACCAAGAGCAAAAAAGAGGGCGTTCTGGAGACTGGTGTTAAGACACTTCCGGATCTCAAGAAAGATGCTACCGACCGTAACAGAACCTCACCGTTCGCCTTCACCGGAAACAAATTCGAGTTCCGTATGGTTGGTTCCCGTGATTCCGTTGCAGCTCCGAACATCGTACTGAACACCATCGTTGCAGAAGCATTCCGCGATGCATGCGATGTACTAGAAGGCGCTGAAAACTTCGAGGACGCTGTCCATGATCTGATCAAGAAGAACTTAAGTGAGCATCAGAGAATCATCTTCAATGGCGACGGATATGCAGATGAGTGGTTAGCTGAGGCAGAGAGAAGAGGACTTCCGAACATCAAATCCATGGTGTACGCAATCCCGGCACTGACCACTGATACCGCAATCAAACTGTTCGGCGATTTCAAAGTATTCACCGAGGCAGAGCTGGTATCCCGTGCAGAAGTTAAATTCGAGAACTATGCAAAGACCATCAACATCGAAGCAAAGACCATGATCGACATGGCAAGCAAACAGATCATCCCGCAGTCATCAAATATGCGACTTCCCTGGCTGGATCGATCAACACCATCACCGCAGCAGGTGTTACAGCAGTTGGTGTACAGAAGAATCTGCTGAACGAGACAAGTGCACTGCTTGAGGAAACCCAGAAAGCACTCGACGAGCTGATCGCAATCGAGAATGCAGGATGCGAGATGGAAGACGGCGAAGCAAAAGCAAAATACTACTACGAGAAAGTTGCTCCGGCTATGGAGGCACTCCGTGCACCGGTTGACAAACTGGAAATGATCGTAGACAAAGAGATGTGGCCGATGCGTCCTACGGCGATCTGATGTTTGAGGTTTAACCCTAGTAGACAAGAAGTCTCCCACTTCTAAAGCGGTGGGATGAATTGTTAAAAGAAACACAACGGCAGTGGCGGGCGGAGAGAAATCGGTATCCTCCACTGACATGAGGCAAGTCACAGTCGAACTATTTTCGACATGTCAGACTCCGTGAAAATACCGACTGTGAGTTGAAACAATCCGCAGACGATCCGCTAAATTGTAAAAATTCTGTGAAAACAGGGCAGAAAAAGAGGCTGTTTTTGACAACAGCCTCTTTTTTTAGTATAATGAAGATTAGCTGTTGCCAGAAGAAAAAGGCGGACAGCGCTGCCGGAAGAAACGGCAGGAAAACATGGAGGAAACGCTTCTGGATTTCGAAGGAAAACAGAAGTATACAGAACAATGAATGCAGAACTGGAAATTTTAGGTGTGAAGCTGAAACATTACCGCGTCGATGCGGCAATGGAGATTGCAGAGGAATACCTCTCGAACGATAAGCTGAACACCATCGGGATTGTTACAATGCAGATGCTGATGCAGGCGAGCAAGGAACCGACGTGGAAACAGTATATCGAAGATCTGGATCTGACGGTCATCGGGGAAACCGAAGTGCTGGAGGCAGCAGGAATTGACCCGGAGACGCCGTCCTATGAGGAAGTGGAGACGAACGAGTTCATCGCACGCTTTTCTGGGGACTGATTCAGAAGAAAAGCCGGATTTCGTACTGGGCGACACTGGGGAAGAACTGCAGACACTGCAGAAATATCTGACAGAAACGTATCCCGGCATTGAGATCGGAGGCGGTGCTGTCGTCGAGACGCTGGAGGAATCCGCGTTTGACAGCCTGGTCAACGAGATCAACAGCCAGACGACGGACGTGATTGTGAGCGGCCTTGCGGGAACGCGGCAGGATCGTTTCGTTCTGGAAAACAGCAGCAAAATCAGCGCAAAATCTGGCTGAGCCTTGGCGAGCATTCGACGCTGCAGAACGAGGCCGGTATAAAAACGAGCTGGTGGGGAACTCTGCTAAAGAAGAATACGTTCAAGTGGATGGTAACAAAATATAACAGCGAAAAGGACGGTTGAAGTTCATGAACTGGATACGGAACAAACAGCAGTGGAGAGATTATCTGCTGATTACGCTGGGAACCGCGGTCATGGCGGTTGCGACCAGCTCGATTTACGACCCGGCGGGGCTTGTTACTGGAGGATTTTCCGGTCTTGCAATCGTCATCAAACAACTGAGCCAGATGCTGTTCGGAAAAGGAGTTCCGCTCTGGGTGACGAACCTTGTGCTGAACATTCCGCTCTTTCTGTTCGGAATTCGCATGAGCCGCGATTTTCTGGTGAAAACCATCTTCGGAACCTGATGAATACGTTCTGGATTGCCGTTCTCCCGGTGCTGCAGCTGGTGCCGGATGACAGGATGCTTTCCGCACTGTTCGGCGGCGTTCTGATGGGAGCAGGCATCGGCCTCGTCTTCATCGGAAACGGTACGACGGGCGGAACGGATATGATGGCGGCTCTGATCCAGAGAAAGCTGCGCCACTATTCCGTTGCACAGGTTATGCAGGTGCTTGATGGAATCATCGTCATCGCCGGTATTTTTGTCTTCGGTATCCACGCTTCGCTCTATGCGATCGTGGCAATCTACGTGACGACGAAAATGACGGATGCCCTGATGGAAGGTATGAATTATGCGAAATCCGCGTTTATCATTACCGCGCATCCGGAGCAGGTAGCCGATGAGCTCATGAAAGAACTCGACCGCGGCGCGTCCGGCATCCACATCAAGGGAATGTACACGGGCGAAGAGCGTATGATGGTATTCTGTGTTGTGGGCAAAAAACAGATCCCGCAGCTCAAACAGATCGTAGGAACGATCGATCCGGACGCGTTTGTCGTTGTGTCGGATGCAAGAGAGGTCTTAGGAGAGGGCTTCCAGACGGATTTCTCCTGACCTTTTTACGTATTTTGTGGTATAAATGTTGTGTTTTCTCTTCCTTTTTTGTCTATTTTGTATTAAAATAAGTATATCTGTGAGGTACTTTGCATCAGGCGCAGAACCATAGGGGTGTGGATATGCCTGGCAATGAAAGCGGGTGCAGCCGGAGACAAACTATAGGATGAAAGAGGGAAGAAAATATGATTTCAAATCAGATTTTACAGAGTACCATTGAGGGAATCAAAAATATTTCGCGTGTCGAACTCTGCGTGACTGATGTAGAAGGAAAAGTTCTGGTAACGACGTTTCCGGAGGTTGAGATCAGCCAGAATGATATTGTAACGTTTGCGCAGTCTCAGGCAGATTCCCAGACCATGAAAAATTATCAGTTTTTAAAGTATACGATGAACACCAGCTGGAGTACATTCTGGTTGTAAAAGGCGGAAACGATGACATTCACCTGATCGGGAAAATGGTTACCTTCCAGATTCAGGGCCTCCTTACCGCCTACAAGGAGCGCTTCGATAAAGACAACTTTATCAAGAATCTGCTGCTCGACAACCTGCTGCTGGTCGACATCTACAACAGGGCGAAGAAGTTACATATTGAAGTGGAAGCACGCCGCCTTGTATTTATTCTTGAGACAAATCCGGATAAAAACAGCGGGGCGCTGGAAAGCGTCAAGAGTCTGCTCGGTACCAAATCCGGTGACTTTATCACTGCCGTCGATGAGAAAAACATTATCATCGTCAAGGAACTTGCTCCAGGTGAGGATTATGCCAGATGAACAAAGTGGCAGCCACCATTCTGGAAGCAGCAGGAAGAGATGAGGAGGGGAAAACCCACGTTGCTTACGGTACCATTGTCAAGGAGATCAAAGAAGTATCGCGTTCCTACAAAGAAGCCAGAATGGCGATGGACGTTGGAAAAATTTTCTCCGCTGAGAATGATATCTATGCATACAGCTCACTGGGCATCGGCCGTCTGATTTACCAGCTTCCGATCCCACTGTGCAAAATGTTCATCAAAGAAATTTTCGGCAACAAATCGCCGGATGACTTTGATGAGGAGACACTGACAACGATCAATAAATTCTTTGAAAATTCTCTGAATGTCTCGGAAACCTCGAGACAGCTTTATATACACCGAAATACCTTGTCTATCGGCTGGATAAGCTGCAGAAGAGCACGGGACTCGATCTTAGAGTTTTTGAAGATGCGATCACATTCAAGATTGCGCTTATGGTTGTGCAGTACATGAAATACATGGAAACGCTCGATTATTAAGCGAGAACCCTTGAAGGAGGAATTGCATGATAACATTGGATAGTGTAAGTAAGAGTTACGCGAAAGGCCAGCCGGCCGTCAACAACGTATCCTTACACATCGAGAAGGGGGAATTCGTCTTTATCGTGGGAAACAGCGGTTCTGGAAAATCGACGCTGATCAAGCTCCTTTTGAAAGAACTCGAGCCCACATCCGGTACCATTAAGGTAAACGGACAGATCTTAAATAAAATGAAACGCTGGAGAGTGCCGAAATACCGCCGCGGTGTCGGCGTCGTATTCCAGGATTTCCGCCTTTTAAAAGACCGGAATGTCTATGAAAACGTAGCATTCGCACAGCGTGTCATCGAGAAACCGAACCGCGTCATCAAAAAGCGCGTGCCGGAAGTCCTGACGCTGGTCGGACTGGCAGAGAAGTACAAATCCTTCCCGAAGGAGCTTTCCGGAGGAGAGCAGCAGCGAGTTGCCGTGGCAAGAGCCATTGTCAACCGGCCTGACATTCTTCTGGCGGACGAGCCGACCGGAAACCTGGACCCGGGAAACTCCATGGAGATTATGAAGCTCCTGGAGGAAATCAACAACAGAGGAACGACCGTTCTTGTGGTAACCCACAACCGTGAGATCGTCAACTCCATGAAAAAACGCGTTATTACCATGCGAAAAGGCGTGGTAGTCAGCGATGAGAAGGAGGGCGAGTACCATGAGGTTTAGTACACTGGGCTACAGCATCAAACAGGGTGTCAAAAACATCTGGAGAAACAAGATGTTCTCGCTGGCATCCATCGCAACCATGGGAGCCTGTATCTTTCTGTTCGGTATCTTCTTTGCGGTTGTCATCAACTTTAACTACATCGTAAAAAATGCCGAGACAGACGTATCCATGACCGTCTTCTTCAACGAAGATGTGGATCAGGCGACGATCGATGAGATCGGAACGGAGATCAAGGCCAAGACCGATGTGGTCAAGGAATGTAAGTATGTTTCCGCGGATGAGACGTGGGAAAACTTTGCAAAACAGTATTTCGAAGGAAAAGAGGAATACAAGGACGGCTTTAAGCCAAACGACAACCCGCTCGCAACTTCTGCTCACTACGAGGTTTACGTATACCAGGTAGAGACGCAGGATGCACTGGCTGAGTATATCCGCTCGCTGGACGGTGTCCGTGAGGTTAAACAGGCCGAGGGCGCAACAACAACGTTGACGACGATGAACCGTGTCATTGGCTACGTTTCCATCGCGATCATCCTGATTCTTCTTGCCGTATCTGTTTTCCTGATCAGCAATACCGTCACGATCGGTATTTCGGTCCGGAAAGAGGAGATCGGTATCATGAAGCTGATCGGTGCGACGAACCTGTTTGTAAGGGCTCCGTTCCTGATCGAGGGTATCCTGATCGGTCTTGTCGGAGCAGCGATTCCGCTGGGGCTGCTGTACGTTGTATACAACAGAGTCATCAGCTACGTTATGACGGAGTTCAGCGTACTGTCGAACTTTATGGCATTCATGCCGGTATCGGCCGTCTTCCGGATTCTGCTTCCAGTCGGACTCATTCTCGGTATGGGAATCGGTCTTGTCGGCAGTATCTTTACGATTCGAAAACACTTGAAAGTCTGATAGGATTAGACAATATAATGAAGTAAAAATAAGTCCCGGAATCCGTCAAAAGATTCCGGGATCTTTCGATTGGGAGGCATATTTTGGAAGAACTGATGAAGGAAGAAAAAGAGGGCGTAAAAGCGGCAGAGCAGGAAAAACCGAAAAAGCGCAGAAACAGAAAGAAAAACCGAAAAAATGAGATGCGGAAGAGCTACTTTGCGGGCATGATTTCGATGCTGGCGATTGTAATGATCGTGCTTGTCGGAACAACGTTTCTCTGGCCGGGAAGCAGTGCGGACCACCCCGGCGGCTTCTGGTCGTGGCGGAAGACGGCGGCGATCAAAGCGATGATCAGCCAGCTTTACGCGGGCGATGTGGATGACACAGAGCTGTCGGATGCGATGTATAAAGGGATGATCAGCGGCCTCGGCGACAAGTATTCTACGTATTACACGAAAGAGGAATACGAAGCGATCAAGACAGCGCAGGAGGGTTACTATCAGGGCATCGGTGTTACGGTGACGCTGGACGGCGATAAGCTGCAGGTCACCGGCGTACAGGACGATACCCCGGCGGCGAAGGCCGGTATTCAGGCGGATGACCGCATTGTGAAGATTGACGGGCAGACACTCGAAGGCTTAAGCCTCAACGATGCGGTCGGTCTTCTGAAAAACAGCGAGAACGATACCGTGACGCTTTCCATCGAGCGGGAAGGCGAGGCGGATCTGATTGAAACGGAAGTCACAAAAGAGAAGCTTGCGGCGATTGTGGCAGACGGTAAAATGCTGGACGACAAGATCGGCTATCTGCCATCAGCGAGTTTACAGGGCTTACCTCCGAGCAGTTCCAGAAAGCATACCAGTCACTGCAGGATCAGGGCATGGAGCGCCTGATCATCGACCTGCGCGGCAATCCGGGCGGCCTTGTGACGGCAGTCTGCGACACCCTGCGCCAGATCCTGCCGGAGGGACTCATCGTGTATACCGAGGATAAAAATGGAAAACGGGAAGAGTATACCTGCGACGGCGATACCCCGATCTCGATTCCACTCGTCGTGCTGGTCAATGAAAATACGGCAAGTGCGGCAGAAATCTTCACGGGAGCAGTCAAAGATTACGGCATCGGAACGATTGTCGGAACGACGACATTCGGAAAAGGCATTGTCCAGAATACATTCCAGCTCTCGGACGGCAGCGTGGTGAAACTGACGATTGCCCATTATTACACGCCGCTCGGAAACGACATCCACAAGGTCGGCATTACGCCGGATGTCGAGGTGGAGCTGCCGGATGACGCGACGAGCGATGTGCAGCTCGAAAAAGCGTTGGAAGTTGTCAAAGGACTGGAAAGTGCGGAATAAAATAAGAATTTTTACAGAAAAGCAGGAAAAAGGTAGGAAAAAAAGCACGAACGTGTTATCTTAGTAGAGGAGCCGAAAACAGATCTTGGCAGGCTCTAAAAGAAAGTGAGGAAAGACAGATGAACTTTACAGAAAGAAGAAAACAGGTTTTTGATAAAATGGACCAGGATTCCGCACTGCTTTTGTTTTCTGGAATCGAGCTGCATGTCAGCGCAGACGAATATCTGCCGTTTGAAGCAAACCGCAACTTTTTCTATCTGACCGGCCTTCGCAGAGATCACATGATCCTGATGATGAAAAAGACCGCAAAAGAGGAGAAATCCATTCTGTTTATCGAGAAAGCGGATCTGAACCAGGAGAGATGGTTTGGAAGAAAAGTAACCGTATCCGAGGCACAGGAGATCACCGGAATCGATGACGTTCGTTTCCTGGATTCCTTTGAGGGCATGGTAAACCGTCTGATGGCACGCGAGGACATCGGAACCCTGTATTTCGACTGCTACCGCTATCAGGTCGAGGATCTGCCGGATTACAACATGGTAAAGGCAGAGGAGTTCGCAAAGAAATTTCCAGGCAGACCGATTAAAAACATTGCTCCTGTCATCGCAGCACTGCGGATGCAGAAAGATGAGGATGAGATCGCTCTCGTCCGCCAGGCAATCAAGATCACCGACGACGCGCTGAAATTCGTGATGAAGAATCTGAAACCGGACTGCACCGAGTATCAGGCACAGGCTGATTTCGAGTACAAGATTTTCCACGAGGGAGCAGACGGAACCGCATTCCCGACGATCGCAGGAAGCGGTGCAAACGGAACGATGCTGCACTACGACACCAACCGTGACGTGTGCGAGGATGAGACCCTGCTTCTGATGGACCTCGGAGCAAAATTCCAGGGCTACTGCGCAGATATCACCAGAACGTATCCAGTCAACGGGAAATATACGGACCGTCAGAGACAGGTTTACGACGTTGTTCTGGCAGCAAACCGCGCCGTTGCAAAAGCAGCAAAACCGGGTATGACATTAAAAGAGCTCGACGATATCGCAAAGGATGTTCTCGGCGAGGGCTGTGTGAAACTTGGCCTGATCGAGAAGAAAGAGGATGTCGGAACCTATTACATGCACGGCGTTTCCCATCACCTCGGCATCGATGTACACGATGTGACCGCGGCATGGAACGACAAGCTGCGTCCAGGCGCTATCATCACCGATGAGCCGGGTCTTATATTGACGAGTGGGAGATCGGAATCCGGATCGAGGATGATATCCTGATTACAGAGGACGGATGCGAGGTTCTTTCCGAGAATCTGATGCGTGATCCAGACCAAATTGAAGCCTTTATGCAGGAAAAAGAGGCGTAAGAAAAAACTACGGAGGATTTAGTTAGATGAAAATTGCAGTTACATACGATAACGGGAATATTTTCCAGCATTTTGGAAAAACAGAGAATTTTAAGGTTTACGAAGTAGAAGACAATCAGGTGGTTTCCAGCGAAGTGATCGGATCCAACGGAACCGGCCACGGCGCACTGGCAGGCCTTCTTTCCGAGCAGGGCGTGGATGTTCTGATCTGCGGCGGCATCGGCGGCGGTGCACAGGCTGCTCTTGCTGAGGCAGGCGTAGAGCTCTGCTCCGGAGCGGAGGGAGATGTGGATGCAGCGGTGGAAGCTACTTAAACGGAACGCTCACATCTGCGGGTGCAACCTGCGATCACCACGATCACGAGGAAGGCCATTCCTGCGGCGACCACTGCGGAAGCCATGAGGAAGAGGAGAGCTCCTGCGGCGGTTCCTGCGGAACCTGCGGCGGCGGATGCGGTGCACCGACTCCGGTTATGGAAGGTAAGAATGTCGGAAAAACCTGCCGTACCCACTACAGAGGAACCTTCAACGATGGAACCCAGTTTGATTCTTCCTACGACCGCGGCGAACCGCTCGAGTTCATCTGCGGTGTGGGCCAGATGATCCGCGGCTTCGATGCAGCCGTTGCAGAGATGGAAGTCGGCGAAAAAGTCAACATCCATCTGATGCCGGAGGAGGCTTACGGAATGCCGGATCCGAACGCAATTTTCACCGTTGCGATCGCACAGCTTCCGGGAGCAGAGGAAGTAGAGGTCGGACAGCAGGTTTATCTGCAGAACCAGTACGGCCAGCCGTTCCCGGTAAAAGTTACCGCAAAAGACGAGACCAATATCACGTTTGATGCCAACCATGAGATGGCTGGAAAAGAGCTGAATTTTGAGATTGAGCTGGTTGAAGTGAAATAAAAAAATGCATAAAAAGAGTGTCAGGACGAAGGAGCCAGGCACTCTTTTTTGATGCGCAGAAAAATCAACGATTCCCATTTCCGATTTCCGTTATTTTTTGTAAAAGTAAACAAAAAAATGACCAAAATTCATTTTTTGCCATTTCAAATATTGACTAATAGTCATTTAAGTTGTAAGATGTGGTACTAGAAAAACAAGTTAAAAATGAATCAGAGGAGATGAATGAAAATGGTTAAAGTTGGCAAATGGATTGCCAAGCACAGGATTCTGATGCTGATCATTGGATTTCTGCTGATTATTCCGTCAGTCATCGGAATGGCAGCAACGAAAGTAAACTATGATCTGCTCAGCTATCTGCCGGAGCATCTGGAAACTGTAAAAGGACAGGACATTCTGGTAGATGAATACGGCATGGGTGCGTTCTCCATGGTTGTCGTGGAAAACATGGAAATGAAGGACGTACAGAAACTCGAAGAAAAATTCGAGCAGGTAAACCACGTAAAAGAAGTTTTATGGTATGACGATGTGGCAGACATCAGCGTGCCGGTTGAGATGATCCCGGAAAAACTCCGGAAAGCATTCTACAATGGGGATGCAACCATGATGCTCGTTCTGTTCGACAATACGACTTCTTCCGATGACTCCATGGAGGCAATCGAGGATCTTCGTAAAATTGCGAACGAGCAGTGCTTCATCGGCGGTATGACCGGTGTTGTTACCGATATCAAAAACGTAGCATTAAAAGAGCTGCCGGTTTACGTTGTCATCGCCGCAGTTTTGAGCTCGTTGTCATCGAGCTGACATCGACTTCCTTCGTTGTTCCGATCCTGTTCCTGTTAAGTATCGGACTTGCAATCCTTTACAACCTGGGAAGCAACGTGTTCCTTGGTGAGACTTCCTACATCACAAAAGCGCTGACCGCCGTGCTGCAGCTTGGTGTTACGATGGACTACTCCATCTTCCTGCTGAACAGCTTCGAGGAGAATAAAAAGCGTTTCCCGGATGACAAAGAGCGTGCGATGGGCCATGCAATCGCCAACACGTTCAAATCCGTAGCCGGAAGCTCCGTTACCACCGTAGCCGGTTTCCTGGCACTGTGTGTTATGACCTTTGCCCTTGGCCGCGACCTTGGTATCGTTATGGCAAAAGGTGTTTTGATCGGCGTTGTCTGCTGTGTCACCGTCCTGCCGGCCATGGTTCTGGTATTTGACAAGGCAATTGAGAAAACGAGACACAAACCGCTGGTAAAAAGCCTGGATAAACCGTCCGCCTTTATCACCAAACATTATAAAGTATGGGTTGTGATCTTCCTGGTTCTGCTGTTCCCGTCGATCTACGGAAACAATCATACCCAGATTTATTACAACATCGCACGTTCCCTTCCATCTACCTGGACTGCAACGTGGCAAACGATGAAGTAAAAGCGCAGTTTGACGTAAGCAACATGCATATTGTGATGATGGATCGCGATATGGATTCCAAACAGAAAAAGAAAATGATGGAGGAGATCGGCAACGTAAAAGGTGTCAAATCGACCATCAGCATGAGTTCCCTGCTTGGACCGACGATTCCGGAATCCATGATCCCGGAAAATCTCCGAAGCATGCTGCAGAGCGATGAGTATGAGCTTGCATTTGTGAGCTCTGAATATGAGTCCGCAACAGATGAAGTAAACGAACAGGTCAAAGCGATTGACAAAATCGTAAAATCCTACGATAAAGATGGAATGGTCATCGGTGAAGCACCGTTGATGAAAGACCTGCAGGATGTTACCGATGCTGACCTTGTCAACGTAAACGTGCTTTCCATTGGTGCAATCTTTATCATCATTCTGCTGATCTTCAAATCGATTTCTCTGCCGATTATTCTGGTAGCAGTCATCGAGTTTGCAATTATGCTGAATATGGCAATCCCGTATTATCAGGGAACCAGCCTTCCATTCGTGGCCAGCATCGTAATCGGAGCGATTCAGCTCGGTGCAACCGTGGACTACGCTATCCTGATGACAACCCGTTATCAGAAAGAGCGCCAGAATGGAAAAGACAAAAAAGAAGCTATCAGTATTGCGCATAAGACCAGTATGCCGTCCATCATCAGCAGTGGCCTGAGTTTCTTTGCCGCAACCTTCGGTGTAGCCTGCTACTCTCAGGTTGAGATGATCGGTTCCATCTGTACCCTGCTTGCGCGGGGCGCGATCATCAGTATGGTCGTTGTTATCCTGATTCTGCCGGCAATGTTTATGATTTTCGATAAACTGATCTGTAAGACATCGATTGGATTTTTAAAGAAGAAAACAAAATAAAGTATGACAAATCCCCTGTACCGGAAGTAGCTGGTGCGGGGGAATTTTTTTGCTTTATGTTCAAATTTCTGATGTGACGGATAAGATTCTGCCACGGATTGAAGACTGGCAGAACCGGCCACTGGACGAGGTCTATCCTATTCTCTACATCGATGCAATCCATTATTCTGTAAGGGATAATGGCGTGATCCGAAGTGTACGGAATCAGGCAAAAGAAATCGGAAAGACACTGCAAGATAGGACGGACAAGGACTAAAGGAGAAGAAAAAATGGCAAGAATACGTAGAAACAGTGAGCAGACATTGGAATTTAAGATCGAACAGGCTGAAGCAAAAGTAGCAAGAACAAGAGAAGCCCATGAAAAAGCGGTGGATGAACTGAAAAAGTTATACGATATCCGAAAAGCATATCAGAGAGATGAACTTCTAAAAGCATTAGAATCCAGCCATCGCTCGTATGATGAGATCCTGGCATTTATCACGTCATCCGCAGAGGAGAAATCATGATGATCAAGGAAAAGAATTTAACCAACGCAGAGAAAAAACGAATCGAATCACTGGATAAGCGAATCGAAAAAATCCAGAATAAAATTGCGATCAACCGCAAAGAGTATGATGCCATGACAAAAGAACTTCAAAAGCTGCTCGAAGAGAGATATCCCGAGAGAAGGTCTGAAAAGATAAAACATTCTTAGCAAAAGACATAGGATCACCTCACAAATAATCTGAGATCATTATACCATTTCCTGACATAAATTTGTTGTTTTATATGAAATTTTTAAGGTTCGCACGGGTGTACCTTTTTTCACAAAAATGATTAGTCAATATTTCTAAATTTAAAGGTTAATTTTCCTATATCTTCCAATATACTATCCATGATATCTTTCAGATAAGCAAAAACGCGCGTGAAAATCTAAAATAATCTTGGAGAGTTATTGCAATGAGAGACAAATAATAGAGGTATTGTAAAATCTCAAATGTTTGGCCTTATAGTAGGACTTTCTAAGAATATAGGGAGGAATAACATGAAAAGGAAGAAAATTTTAGCTCTGCTTATGGTAGCAGCACTCTGCGTTGGAACAGTGGCAGGATGTGGCTCCAAGGATACGGAAAGCAGTAAGAGCGAAAGCGGCAAGAATGAAAACAGCGAGAGCAGTACTGGGGACAGTAAGGATGATTTGTCACCTATAACTTTCAAGTACTACAATGCAGACGGAAAAAATGGTAACTGGGAAAATCCTGTTGCTCAGGCGATTACTGAAGCCCCCCACACTGATGTATCAGGGTCTTCAGGTTGGATACGGACTGGCAATCACAAAGGACTGTGAGGATCCGGTTCGTGCAATTAAATTCCTTGATTATCTCTGCTCCGATGAGGGTGCAGTACTTTACAAATGGGGTGTTGAAGGAGAAAACTATTTTGTAGATGAGAATGGAATGAGATATCGTACGGAAGAAGAGATTGCAAAAGCAAGTTCTGATCCGGATTACGGAAAAAATACTGGTATTGGCAATTATACGGGATTTCCGATTTATGGAGACGGTGCAGTGGATGAAAATGGTAATCCTTACACACCTGTTACGAGAGAATCTGTAATTGCAGAGTATAACGAGGAGCAGAAGGCAGCTTGTGAAGCATGGAATGTAGAGATGCTGACCGATATCTTCCCGCAGCCAGATGAATTCGAAACACCGCCGTATTCCCCACTTTGGGCATATGCGACACCGCAGGAGATTACGAGCAATGTGGAAATTCTGAATGAGATTGCATGGCCGGGACTGGTTAAGTGCGTAACAGAAAGTGTAGATAATTTTGATGCAAACTGGGATAAGCTGATTGCGGATTATGAGGCTAATGGATTGGAAGAAACAGAACAGATGATGACAGATTTCCTGGCAGAAAAAATTTCATAAACAAAAATATGGAAACTGATAAAGGGACCTGATTTGTAAGGAGTCAGGTTCTTTTCATAAATGGATAAGAGGGGAATAGAAGAGTATGAAGAGTGATAAAACGACTCCTTTTTGGGATTCATCACTGTCTATGGAAGAACGTCTCGACTGACTGCTGGCAGAGATGACGCTGGAAGCAGTGCAGCCTGGAGAAACCCGCCGCATGCAGTTTAGTATTCCGGTTGAGGAACTTCGTTTTTATGATGTCATCAGCCAGTCTCTGATGGTTGAAGAAGGATGCTATATCATCGGTGCGGGAACATCGAGTGTCAATATCCTTATAAAAACAGAAATTCAGATACCGGGAAAAAAAACAGGGCAACGTGATTTCTCTTCAAAGGATACCTGATAAGACATTTACATTGAGTGTACGTATGCGGGGGGATGCAAAGATTACATATCTTCGGATACAATAGTTTTTTAGTGAGTTTTAAATGAAAGGCAGGGAAAAAATATGAAAAGTAATACGATATATCCGCCGATGTCCAAACGTGAGATCAGCGGTGCTGCAATATCGAGAGAAGCGGCGACGCAGGGAATGGTACTTTTAAAAAACATAAATGGGGTTCTTCCGTTAAAGGGCAGGGGAAAGATTGCCTTGTTTGGAAACGGAGCTGCCAGAACAATCCGCGGCGGAACGGGATCGGGAGATCCTTTTAACGGCGGTCTTTCCGGCGGTGGTGATCAGGATGTGGATCAGTCTCTGCGTTATCATATTAATATTCTGAATGCTATGGAACAGAAGGTTTTGAGATTGTGAACCGGGAACAGCAGATGGCGTGGGCCAGATGCTATGATCTGGCCAAAGAGAGATGAAGGACCAGGTCATGAGTGTTTTTGCGTTTCCGGAGGAACCGCTGACAACAGAAAAACTTGGAAGAATATGCAAAAGAAACAGAAACTGCTATTTGTGTCATTTCGAGAAATTCCGGTGAGGGAAATGATCGTTTCATGAAAAAAGAAGTATCCATTGGGGATAAAAGGTATGAAATTGGAGATTACAGGCTTTCTGCAGTGGAGATGGATAATCTTAAAAAGCTGCGGTCAGCTTTTTCTTCATTGATACTGGTGCTGAATGTTCCGGGCTCCATATCGGTGCAGGATCTGGAGGCGGCTTGTGCGGATGCTATTCTTCTCATGGGGCAGGCAGGACAGGAGGGAGGAGCCGCCGTTACCGATATTCTCACAGGTAAGGCAACACCGTCAGGAAAGCTGACCGCAACCTGGGCAAAAAAATATGAAGATTATCCTACGGCAGGCAATTTCCTTCAGGATTTTAATAAGGCAGTATATACGGAAGGAATTTATGTAGGTTATCGTTACTTTGATACATTTAATGTTGAGCCGGGTTATCCTTTTGGTTATGGACTCTCCTATACGACATTTGCACTGGGAAATCTGGAGGCATCGCTGGATGAGGATACACTGGTTCTTGGCGTAACAGTAGAAAATACAGGAGCGTTTGCTGGACGTGAAGTTGTGCAGATATATGTTTCTGCACCGGTATCGGAGATGGATATGCCGGAACAGGAGCTGAAAGGTTTCCAAAAAACGATGTTACTGGCACCGGGCGAAAAGGAAGATATCAAAATCCGCATACCGCTGCGTAATCTTGCATCTTATAGTGAAAATGCAGGAGGTTATATTCTGTCAAAAGGAGATTATGGAGTGCGTATCGGTACTTCTTCCAGAGATACAAAACCGGTGTGCAAGATTCGGCTGGAACAAACTGCTTTGACAGAACAGGTATTGGTGGAGCTTCCGTTAACGGAAACTTTGGAGGAAAAGAAGGGGTTAACTGACCGAAAGGATGAAACTATATGGAAGGATGTACCGGTTCTTCTGGCTGTGCAGATACCGGAAACGCTGGATTCGCGTTCAGCCTATAGCGATGAAAAGGTGGTTACATATGCGACAGATACCAGCTATCAGCCGGTTATGCCTTACGAAACAGTACGGTATGTGGAAAAGAAAGAATGGAAGCTGAATGATGTGGCTTCGGGCAGAGTGTCAATGGAAGAATTTGCCGCACAGCTTGATGCTGCACAATTGGCGGATCTTTGCTGTGGTACAGGCTGGGGTGTGCAGGATGAGAACAATCCTGTGATTGGAGCCAGTTCGGAATCTGTACCTGGAGCGGCAGGGGAAACAACACACGCACTGGAAAGTTATGGTGTTTCTTCTATTGTATTGGCAGACGGTCCGGGCGGTGTGCGTATCACACAGCAGTTTGAGGCAACCGATCTGGAATCGGGGGAAAAGAGGCAGGTATACCATTACTGTACGGCATGGCCGGTGGGTACGCTTCTTGCTCAGTCTTTTGATCCGGAAATTTTGGAACAGGTAGGATGCGGAATGGCAGCAGATATGCAGGCAATGCGGATTGATTTGCTTCTGGGACCAGGAATGAATATTCAGCGTGATCCTATGTGTGGACGAAATTTTGAATATTTTTCTGAAGATCCTCTCATATCTGGAAAGATGGCGTCAGCATGGTACGCGGTCTTCAGAGCCTGCCAGGAGGAGGTGGATGCATTAAGCATTATGCAGCTAATAATCAGGAGACGAATCGGAATGCTGTGGATTCTGTGATTGGTCAGCGGGCACTGAGGGAGATTTATCTGGAACCCTATAAAATTGCTATTCAGGAATCTCAGCCGTTGTCTATCATGAGTTCCTACAATCTGATCAACGGTGTTCCTACAGCAGATAGTTATGACTTATGTACGGATCTTGCCCGCGGAGAATGGGGATTTGAAGGTCTGATCATGACTGATTGGAACGGAGGCAGCAGTACACCCTGGAAATCCATGCATGCCGGAAATGATTTGATTATGCCGGGAGGAAAAGGAAGGGCCATGAATATTCTTCAGGCTGTGAGAACAGTTATGCCGGAGTTTGATGAACGTGGGCAGGTAATTATGGTGCAGGAAGTACCATTTGCACCGGTTTTCGCAGCCCGCTGGAATTCCTTTACGGTTGATCCGGAAGGACCGGATACAGTCATGGCACCTCTGGGTGAAGGACATACTGCCGAGATGAAGGATGGAGAGATTTTGGTTGATGGGGAAAAAGTCTACATGCAGGCAAATGATATGAAAACATTTTTCAATGATCCGGCAAGCTTTGTGCCAAAGATATGCCCGGCCAATGAGGAAGTTGCTTTTATTTTAGATGATGGCAGAGCAATCGGGTACAAAGGACATTTAGATAAGAAACCTCGTCTGTGTCTCGGAGATGTGCAAAGATGTGCAGTCCATAATCTTCGGATCATTCTGAAATGTATGGGATTATAGTAGATGGGTATCAACAATTATTGCATAATGAGGTGAAAAAGTTTAGAAAATGAGAGGATGACTGAAGTCGGAAAAGAGATTGGATATGAAAATACGGAAAACTTTTTTCGTGCGTTTAAAAAGCATTATCATATGACTCCCTCTCAGTATCGGGCTACAATACAGGAAGAGACCAATATGCAAACTGTATGTGGAGATAGAGATGTAATAAAACGGTAACAAAAAAATGACAAAATGGTAATGAAATAAGATATACATAAAATTACTAAAGAAAGGTGGAATACAAAATGGGAGATTGTTTTTACTGTAGTAAGGCAGAACCGGTAGTTCAGACTAAGGCGGGTAAGATACGGGGATTTAAGATGAATTCTACATACACTTTCCATGGCATCAAGTATGCTGATGCTGATCGCTTTCAAATGCCCAGAGAGGTAAAACCATGGAAAGGTATTAAAAATGCTCTGGCCTATGGTTATGTGTGCCTATGCTGATGCAGGATCATCCGTTGATGGAGGTTATGATCCCACATCGTTACTGGCCAATGGATGAGAATTGCCAGTATCTGAATATTTGGACACAGAGTCTGGATCCGGAAGCAAAAAAACCGGTTATGGTATGGTTGCACGGAGGTGGATTCTTTGCAGGCTCATCCATTGAACAGGTGGCGTATGAAGGAGATCATCTGAGTGAGTACGGAGATGTGGTTGTCGTGTCATTGAACCATCGTCTGAATATTTTGGGATATCTTGATTTATCTGCTTATGGGGAAAAATACTACAATTCTGCTAATGTGGGAAATGCAGATATGGTCGCAGCCCTTCATTGGATTCAGGACAATATTGCTGGTTTTGGCGGAGATCCAGGTAATGTAACCCTGTTTGGTCAGTCCGGTGGTGGAATGAAAGTTTATTCCCTGATGAATACACCGGCTGCAGAAGGTTTATTCCATAAGGGGATTATCCAGAGCGGCGTAATAGAAGAAGGTAAAAAAGAGGCAGAGGATGACGGTACCGCAATTGTGGAGGCCCTTCTGACGGAATTGAAGTTGGAATCCGTTGAGGATTTGGAAACGATTCCTTACTATTTCCTTGCGGAAGCATATAATAAGGTGTCACCCAAGCTGCAGGAGAAAGGACTCTACGTGGGAGGAGAGCCGAGAGCAAATTCATGGTATGCCGGTGATCCGCGCAGAGTAGGATTTACCGATGGAGCAAAAAAGATTCCGGTGATAGTGGGTAGCGTTTTTGGAGAATTTGATTTCAAGCCGGTTCTGGAGAATAGGGATGAACTGACCCGTGAGGAAACGATGAAACTTCTGGAAAAATGCTTTCAGGAGGATGCAGAAGAGATTGCAGCAGAATTCGAAAAAGCATATCCAAATAATCGCCTTGTAGATGTTCTGTCGCTGGATTATATTTTCCGTTATGCATCGAAAGATTTCATTGCGAAGAAGTCAGTACATAAGGAAGCTCCCGTATATTCCTACATGTTTAATTATGAATTCCCATATGAGGGAGGAAAACTGGCATGGCATTGCTCTGAAATCCCGTTTGTTTTCCATAATATTGACCGAATTCCTATCTGCAATGTGCCGGGAGAAACAGACCGCCTGCAGGAGAGAATATGTGGTGCCTGGATAAACTTTGCGAGATACGGAAATCCTTCCGTTCCTTCTCTTCCGCAGTGGCCGGTATGTGAGCCAGGTAAAGAGGCAATTATGATTTTTGACAATATCTGCGAAGTTAAAGATAATTATGACCACAGGCTGATGGAGCTTCTTGTTAAACATGCTCCGGCATTTACTGTACCATTAGATGAGGATGCAGAAAATGTATTTATGCACTGATGCGGAAAGGATGGAATGCATATGGCAAAGCTGACTACATATCAGGTGACGGAGATTGCAAAAGACACCTGGGTTATCAATGAGGCTGGTATGACAGCCATGTTTTTGTTAAAAGGTACGGAACGTGCATTACTCATCGATACGGGTGTCGGAATGACAGACCTGAAAAAGCTGATTTCCTGGCTGACTCCGCTTCCCTATGATGTAGTGCTGACACATGGACATCCGGATCATATCGGAGGAGCTGCTCAGTTTGAAGAGGTATATATTCACGAAAAAGATGAGGATAGTCTTAAACCGATAAATTATGATAGCATCGCAGATATGTGGAACTTTTGGGAAATATGGGAGCTTACGATGTGTATGACTGTAGCCCTGCGGATATCCGGCGGATACAAAAGATGCCAAAATGTCTTCCTTTGAAGGAGGGAATGGTGTTTGAGCTGGGGGGACGCAGTATCGAGGTAATTGAGACACCGGGTCATACATCGGGAGGCTGTTGTTTCCTTGATCGGAAAGAGCGAATCCTGTTTTCTGGAGATGCCTGCAATGGTAATCTGCTCTGCAGAGACAGTATTAATACACTATTGGGAGCTCTGGATAAAATCAAGTCCTATGAAAGTGAATTTGACCGCAATTTTAATGGCCATGTGGGATATGCGGGAATGCCTTTCGTTGGTTCCATGGATCATAGCATCATGAATACAGCGATACGCATCTGTGAGAATATCCTTTCAGGAACTGCGAAAATCGAGGATGGCGGTAAGAATGCGTTTGACGGAGATTGCAAGGTTGCGACAGACGGAAGAATCCGTATTGTATTTTCCCCAGACAGACTGATAGATGAAGGTGAAATTCCAGTAAGATAAACACAACAGACTCCGCTGGGGTTAACTTAAGCCTGAAAGCCTTGAAATCAAGACCTTTGGGCTTTTTATAAGTGTGCCATCAAGGCAGAATCTCCGGTTCTGGTGGCTTACAGTACCATAGACATGATGAGGTAATAAGAATGAAAAAATATTTTTTGTATTTTCTTGGTTTGAATTTAATAGCTTTTGCTGTTGTATTAAATGTTCGCTTTGATTTAGGAGTTGCTGCTTTTAGTTCTGTGATGTATTCAATATCACAAATCTATAACATTTCTTTAGGAACAGCTTCTATTATCTGTTACTTAATATTTGTTATTATTCAATGTATTTTATCCAAAAAGATCACAGTTACTTTTATTTTAGAAATTCCGTTATCGTTTGCTTTTGGTTGGTTGACTGATTTATATGATTTTATAATTCCTACATTATCGTTAAGTTTATACTTAAGGGTTATTTGTTTTATTATGACGATGTTCATTACTGCAATGGGCGTATTTTTAAGCGTGAAAACAAATCTTATTTTAACACCAACTGATGGTATTGTAAAAACTATTTCAGAAGTCTTCTCTTTTCCTTTTTCAATAGTGAAAAATACTTTTGATATTACACTTGTGTTTGTCACTATTATTTTATGTTTAATTAATCATACCCATTTTTATGGTCTTGGTATAGGAACCATACTGACAGCCTTATTTATAGGAAGAATTATTAATATTTATGAAAAAAAGATACAGTTATCTTTTTAAAGGTGGCAATTGGGTATTACGATGCTAAACTGTTGGGGTTTAGTCATATATTGAAATGATCGTATCTGTATGATAGTATATCAGATGGAGAATGTCTCCATCTGATATGTCATTTACGGCGAATACCTATTATAATTATAGGGACTGTATTCAGAAACATATTATTCCCAGAATTGGCGGTCTGAGGCTGCTTGCGCTCAATCAAGGGCATCTGATGAAAATGTATAAAGAACCTGTAAAACAATATTCTGCTATTCCTAAAAGGGCAAGAACAATTATGAATACCTCTATGAGATACGCATTATCGAAAAGGTTGATTATGACGAATCCCTGTGAAGGTTTGGAACTGCCAAAAGGAGTAAAAAAGTCAAAGTATTATACGATTATTGTAGATGAGACTAAAACATATACTTTGGAGCAGGTAAAACTGTTGCTGGAAGCATCGAAGGAGACACGGATCCATATGCAGATGGTCTTTGCCTTGTTAATGGGGCTTAGCCAACCTTGATCATAGCGCACAATAAAACACTTGCAGCACAGCTGTATGGTGAGTTTAAGGAATTCTTCCCGGAAAACGCAGTGGAATACTTTGTCTCCTAGTATCTTGATATTAATTTGCATACCATATATTGATTTGGAAAGGTAAAATAATACTATATAAAGCATAATAAACGATGCGTTAAAAGTAAATGGACATGATGGATTGGCTATAACGGTGAACAAAATTCGTCGAAGAAGTAGTAAAATTGATACATGGAAAATACTGATTGAGAAACGAAGGTAAACTGGTTATAATAAAATCAAGAAGAAAGATTTGTGAATCGAGAAACTTATAGTATTATCAGCAGAAAATGAGGTGATGATGTATGCCAAAGATTATGCAGGATTTAATTAAACAGTATGTGGAAGAGGTCAAGAAGATTTATGGTTCCCATGTACGTCAGATAATCCTTTATGGTTCTTATGCAAGGGGTGACTTCCGTCCGGATTCTGATGTGGACATTAGTGCGACTCGTTCCTGAACAAAGCTTCGTGGTTGAAGGACAAAATCAGGCATTAACAAAAGAACGAAAATTTCAAATGTTAGGAGAACTAACAATCCGAGAGGTGGAATGATGGGGTAACGCCCTGAAACGCCCCCTTAATACTCCGACT
>ENA-OQBT01000528-OQBT01000528.1-human-gut-metagenome-genome-assembly--contig:-NODE-528-length-22753-cov-2.185362_pt1 | contig 22753 bp, 28 predicted proteins | sample MGYA00242749_ERZ504557 | MGnify/ENA primary metagenome ERZ504557 (study PRJEB26092, sample SAMD00036243) | human gut metagenome | host: Homo sapiens | study: EMG produced TPA metagenomics assembly of... | reverse complement strand
TGCCGACGGTGCGGTCGTCTCGTTGGCGCCGTTCCAGCTCACCACGCTGCGTATTCGCCGATAAGGGATATTGGGCCTAGGCTCGATATTTTTGGGTCGCGCCAACCGTAACGGAACCGGAGTAGACCGGCTCTGCCATACGGTTGGGCGCGGCCCATTGTTGTATGAGAAGAGGGGACGATTTCGTTGGGCAAATATCAATGCGACACGCGCGGATGAATTCGTTGCGTGCATGTTTCGATTGTGTTATATTCTTACTAAACCGATTTAGTTAACAGGTTCATGACTGGCTGGAAACTAAAACGGTTTAGTCTCAGCGATGAGAACTGAATAAAGGTTGTGATACCACGTCAATCACCGCGACGGGTGACTGTACCGGAACACAACGATTAGGTTTTCTCCGTCCACAGCAGGGCGGGGCGAAAAAGGAACCAAAAGGAAAGGAAAACGTATGTTTTCTATGAAGAAGATCCTCGCCATCGCCGGTGCCGGTGCGATGCTCGTATCGGTGGCTGCCTGTGGTAGCGGAACTGCGGGGGATGACGGCGGCAAGAAGGAGATCTCCTTCCAGACCTGGAACCTCAAGAACGACAAGTACACCCCGTATTTCGAGGCGCTGATCAAGGCCTATGAGAAGGACCACCCGGATGTCACCGTCAAGTGGCTTGACGCCCCGTCCGATGGTTACGAAGACAAGCTGTCCAGCCAGGCTGCGGCCGGCGAACTGCCGGACATCGTCGACGGCGGCAACTCCATCCTGTACGGTCTGGCCAAGGCTGGCGCGCTGCTCGATGTCTCCAAGCAGGCTCCGGATGCGGAAAAGGACTACTACGAAGGCGCATGGAAGTCCGTGACCATGCAGGGCAATGGCGTCGAGAAGGGTGCCTACGGCCTGCCATGGTATGTCAACGATGGCCCGACCTACTGGAACACCGAGCTCATGCAGAAGTGCGGCCTTGATCCGAACAAGATTCCGACCACATGGATGAATACTTCGCCGCCGGCGACACCATCGTGCAGAACTGCAAGGATGTCTACCTGGGCACCACGATGGGTTACAACGCCGAAGATCTGATGACCGCAGGCGTCAAGTCCTTCATGAATGATGACCACAGCAAGTACACCTTCAATGATGAGGCCGGTGTCAAGCAGATCAGCCGCTTCGTTGAGCTGTACAAGAAGGGCGGCATCCCGCCGGAGGCCCTCGACTCCTCTTGGAGCCAGGCCGCCGATCTCTTCCAGCGCGGCAACTTGGTCTCCATGGCCGGCTCCGCCTACTCCGCTGACGGCTTTAAGCAGAACGCTCCGGACCTCTACAAGAACCTCGCAGTCGGCCCGCGTATCAGCAACGACGGCAAGTCCGCTTCCGTGGCCTACGAGATGCTCGGCATCAGCGCCAACTCGAAGCACCCCGACGTCGCCATCGACTTCGCCCGCTTTGTGACCAACGAGAAGAACCAGATCGAGTTCGACAAGAAGGCCTCCGTGTTCCCGTCCGCTAAGGGTGGTCTGGATGACGACTACTACAAGAGCATTGACGAGAGCACCCTTGAGGGCAAGGCTCTGAAGATCACGCTCGACCAGGTCAAGGACGGCTACGGTTCTCGTCCGGCCGAGTTTACCGACAACAACGGCTACAAGAACTTCCAGCAGCAGATCGCCCTCGCCATGCAGGCAAGCAGACCGCCAAGGAAGCCCTTGACAAGTCCGTCGAGTTCGCAAACGAGAAGCTCGCACAGTGAGCAACGCGGCACTCGCCGCTGACAGGTCGGAGGCCCGCACGGCCTCGACGGCTGAACCGATGAACCTCAACCACGGCAAGAAGCAGAATCGTAGCTTCGGCACCATCATTGCCCCCTACCTGTTTGTTCTGCCAGCGTTCGCGATTGTGTTTGTATTCATCGTCCTTGCGGCACTCAACACTTTCAGGCTTGCTTTCACCAACTCCACGCTGCTCCGTCCGGGAACCTTCGTCGGACTCGAGAACTTCATCAAACTGTTCCATGACGAGTACTTCCTCACGGCACTGCTGAACTCCACACTCTACGTGATCTGCGTAGTGCCGTTCATGGTGATTCTCCCGTTGATCCTGGCCTACCTGGTCAAGGGCAACTCCCGCATCATGGGCTTCTTCCGCACCGCCTTCTACATGCCGGTGGTTATGTCCGCCGTTGTGGTGGGTATGATCTGGACCAACCTGCTGGATTCCGCCGGTCTGGTCAACTCCGTGCTCAAGGCATTGAAGATCATCTCCAAGCCGGTTCCATTCCTCACCGATCGATGGGGCGTGCTCTTCAGCTCGATGTTCGTGACAATCTGGCTGGGCCTCGGCTACTACATGGTCATCTACCTGACCGCCCTCGCCAACATCGATGAATCCCTTTACGAAGCCGCCTCCCTCGACGGCGCTGGCCCTGTCCGCCAGTTCATCTACGTGACAATGCCCGGCGTGCGCTCCACGATGATGCTCATCATGATGCTGTCCACCATCGCCGCATTCCGAGTCTTCAACGAGATCTACGTGTTGACCAACGGCTCCGCAGGCCCCGGCGGCATGGATATGACGATGTCGATGCTTATCAAGCGCGAAGGCACCGGTATCCAGGCCCGCACTGGTTACGCGAGCGCCATCTCCATCGTCGTGCTCGTCATCGTCGGCGTCATGCTCATCGTGCAGCAGATCGTACAAAAGCGAGGTGAGGACTGATGAATACCAACACGCATAAGGTCACTGTCGGCAAAGTCGTCCAGTATCTGATTCTGATTCTGATGTTCCTGCTGCTCGTCGGCCCGTTCGTCTGGGAACTGTCCCTGTCGTTCAAGGGCAAGGGCGACAACGTCTACGCCGTGCCTCCCTACCTGATGCCGAAGACCCCGACACTGGAGAATTACATTTCCGTGTTCAAGCAGGTCCCGGTATTCCACTACATGCTCAACACGCTGGTGGTCTGCCTAATCTCCATCTTCGGCAACGTGGTTTTCTCCACGATGGCCGGCTACGCACTGGGACGCCTGAAGTGGCGTGGCCGCGGACTGGTGTTCACCATGTTCATGGGCACCATGGTCATCCCGATCGAAGGCGTGATGATCTCCCAGTTCCTGATCATTCGCTCCATCCACCTGCAGAACACGCTGCTGGCAGTCGCACTGCCTGGCCTGTGCGGTGCCATCAACATCCTGCTCATGACCAACGCCTTCAGATCCATTCCAATGGAACTCGAAGAGGCGGCCATGGTGGACGGTGCCAACCTATGGCAGCGGTTCTTCCACATCTGTGTACCGCAGGTCAAAGGCACGATGACCGTTGTCGGCATCTTCGCATTCGTCGGTGCCTGGAACGACTTCCTGTGGCCGTTGATCGCGATCTCCGATGAAAGCAAGTACACCTTGACCCTCGGCATGAACCGACTCAAGGGCATGTTCATCCAAGATCCGCGACTGATTGCCGCCGGCGCGCTCGTCTCGCTTATCCCGATCATCGTCTTCTTCTGCTGCTTCCAGCGCTACTTCTTCCGTGGCTTGGAACAGGGCGGACTCAAGGCTGAGCGGACTGGAAAAAAGGAGATACTCCAATGAAATTCGGAGTCAACTACACGCCGTCGCATGGCTGGTTCCACGCATGGCTCGACCCGGACTGGGACGGCATCGACAACGATCTCAAGCAGATCAGCGAACTGGGTATGGACCATGTGCGCATCTTCCCGATCTGGCCGTATCTGCAACCTAATCGCACTTGGATCAACAAGAAGGGCGTGGCGGATGTGCGCCGCATGGTGTACATCGCCGGCGAGCACGGTTTGGATGCCTATGTGGACGTGTTCCAAGGGCATCTGTCCAGCTTCGACTTCCTGCCTTCATGGCTGGTCACCTGGCATGCGGGCAACATGTTCACCGATGCGGACGCCGTTGCGGCCGAGCGTGAACTGGTCAAGACCATGACCGATGAGCTGTCCAAGGAACCCGCGTTCAAGGGCCTTACCTTGGGCAACGAGGTCAATCAGCTGTCTGACAGGCCGCATCCTACGAAGATGAGCGCCACGAGCCAGCAGATCGATGCATGGCTGAATGCACTGCTTCCGGCCGTTGCCGGCGAAGGCATAACGCACTGTACAGCGTCAACGATGGCACTTGGTTCATTGACGGGCACCCGTTCACGCCGGTGCAGTCTGCCACCAAGGGCGATATGACCGTGATTCACTCCTGGGTGTTTAACGGTATCGCGCAAGGATACGGCGCTACCAGTGAGGAATGTTCGTCGTACGCACTGTACTTGGCTGAGCTGGCCAAGCGTTCGGCAAGGATTCCGAGCGTCCGGTGTGGCTTCAGGAAGTCGGTGCGCCGGAGAATGTGCTGGAAACCGACTACACGCCGGAATTCTGCCGCAAGACCGTTGAACGTGCCATGGATTGCCGGAACCTGTGGGGTGTGACGTGGTGGTGCTCGCACGATGTGCCCGCCAGCATGGAAGACTTCCCGTTCTTTGAGCACTCTCTGGCTTGTTCGACGAGCAAGGCCAGCTGAAGCCGATTGGCCGTACGTTCGGGGAGCTCGCCGCACAGTACCGTTCCGCATTGCCGGCTCAGCCGAAGACCGTCGCCGTGGTGGTTGATGTGGACGAGGCCGGAAACCCGGTGAACCGCAGTGCGCTCGGCCCGGGAGGTTCGGTGTGCGACCTGTGGATGAAGCTGCAGGTGGCAGGCCAGCGCCCGACCATCATCACCTCGCAGGTGGCGGCCGATCAGGCGGAACTCGCGCGTCGCGGCATCCTTGAATTGCACGCCGACGAGCACCCCTACGCCGCCCGCTACTACACTGCGGTTTCGGACCCATCGTTCGAAACGGCTGACTAAACCGATATCCGGTTGTGGAATCATCTACTCCTTGTTCCGCAACCGGATATTTTCAATTGCCGTGCGCACAATTGCGGTGCGCAGTGCACAACATAAGACCCTGTACTCGCCGAAGAGCGGGAAGAACGAGAAGTTATATACGAGAGGGGGCGCACCCGATGAGCATCAATCACGCCGCAGTGGACCGACTCATTGATTCGATGAGCTTCACGCAGAAGGTTGGTCAGCTGAACCAGCGTCTGTTCGGTTGGAAGTCCGTAGAACGCAATGCCGCAGGACGGCTTGTGGCCTCAGACGAGCTCAAGCAAGAGATCGACCGGTGGGGCGGGCTTGGCGCTTTGTACGGCCTGCTGCGAGCTGACCCGTGGTCGGGCCAGCATTGGGGCAATGGCATACGCCCTGAGGAACGGCCTGAGGCGGTTGCCGTGGTGCAGCAAACCGTGTTGGAGCGCGGTGCACATGGCATCGGCGTATTGCTCAGCGAAGAGGCTCCTCACGGGCATCAGGCGCTGGGCGGCGCGGTGCTGCCCACCAATCTGGGATTGGGTGCCACATTCGATTCGCAAGGAGTGCAGGAAGCGGAAGCCGCAGTCGCCGCGGAACTGGCAGCCAGCGGTATTCATATTGCATTGGTATCCGGTTTGGACATCGCCCGCGACCCGCGTTGGGGCCGTTGCAGGAATGCTTCGGCGAGGACCCGCTGATGGCTCCCGCATGTGCGAGGCCATCGTTACCGGTATGCAGGGTGAGCATCGCAGCAAGGTCGGCCGCGGGGGAGTGGCCGTGGTGCTCAAGCATTTGGCGGCGCAAGGCGAGGCTGTGGGTGGCCGCAACGGGCAGTCCGCCGTATTGGGCCCGCACGATCTTCACGAGATTCATCTGCCGCCGGTGGCCGCTGGCGTGCGTGCCGGTGCCTTGGGCTTTATGGCTGCTACAACGATATCGATTCCGTGCCTTGTTGTGCCAACCCGTGGTTGCTCGAGGATTATCTGCGTGACCAGCTCGGTTTTGATGGCATCGTGATGGCCGATGGTCTGGCCGTGGACCGGCTTGAAGATATGGCCGGCTCCATTCCCGCTGCCGGACGCGCCGCACTGCTTGCCGGTGTGGATGTCTCCCTGTGGGATGAAGGATTCGCGCGCCTCGAAGAATATGTGGATGACGAACAGGTGGCGGCCGCCGTCGATACGGCATTGCGTCGTGTGCTGGAGCTCAAAGCCATGTTCGGTCTCTTGCCCGAAGATGGTGCCGATACCGCCGCAATTGCCATGCCAGATGCCGATGCCATCGCGCAGGCCACTGCGGATGGGCGTGAGCAGGCCAAGCGCATGGCCCGCGAGGCGATAACGCTGATTAATGATGGCCGCTCTGCCGTTACGCTCGACAGCATTCGGGGTGTGCTGACCGATGCCCAAGCCGGCCTGTGATTGTCGCCGGCCCATTCGCCGACGATTTCGGCTGCTTCCTGGGCGATTACACCGCCCCTCTGCCCGCCGATGAGCAGTCAAGCATCTACCGGCAATTGGTGGCACGCCTTGGGAAAGACCGGGTTTGCTTGGCGGCCAAGCCGAGCGATGTGTCGGCCGATCGGTGGGCGAGTGCGGCAGCCGTGGTATTCGTATGCGGCAGCACCAGCGAACGCAGCTATGACAGTGAATTCGACGACAATGGTGCGGCAAAGGCCGTAGCCGAATACGGTGCCACCTGCGGTGAAGGCGTGGATTTGTCCGACATCCGTCTGCTTGGCACCAGGATGAAATGCTGGACGAAGTCGTGGCATTGACCACCGCTCCGGTTGTTTCGGTGGTGGTGTGCGGCAGGGCGCATGTGCTGACTCATGTAATAGGTCAATCCGCCGTGACGATTTGGGTCGGATATGCTGGCCAGTATGGTCCGCAGGCCGTGGCTGATGTGCTGATTGACGGTGCCGGTTTGCCGGGCCGCCTTCCCGTAACGCTGCCTGCGCATCCCGCAGCCATTCCGGTTCGATACAACGACCGGCAAAGTGCCGCCCACGTATACAAGGATGCGGCGGAACCGGTATTGCGCGAGTTTGGCTACGGAGCCGGTTCTTTGGCTGGAGTGACGTTTAGTGGGATGCATGCCGATGCCGAATCCCGCGCGAATGAGGTGTTGGTGCAGGTGACGGCACATGCCGGCGACCATAAGACGGCCGGTTCGGTGAACCTCTTCGCACACGTCAGTGGCGGTCGTCGCATCCCACGCTTGGCAGTGCTGGTCGATTCCGTTGCCCTGACGCTTGAGGCGGGCGAAAGCCACGCGGTATCGTTCTCGGTACCCTTTGAACGGCTGATGGACGAAGCTGATGACAATGTGCGTGTGACGTTTGCCTGACAGCCGCTTTGAATAACGATGATACCCGACATACAGACGACTGCGATACCAGCGTAAGCATCGTGATACATCGCTGACGATGTGCATGAGACAAGTCGGAGAGGGGTATGTTCCGTAAGTCTCATGACCTACTCATTGCGGCCGATATGGTCGGTGGGTGAGAGAAAAAGAGAATGTGGGATATGGCGTTGGTGAAATATCGCCGTATCCCGTGGCTCAAACCGTCCTACCGGTTTGAGCCCCCGTCTACTCAAGCCGCATAGACGGTTGATTTCCGGCGTGAGTCGGAGGAAATCAAAGGAGATTATGGATGAGATTGTCATCAGGTGATCACGCTGGGCGTGCTTCTGCCCGGACTCGACACAGGAAATGGCTGCGGTCTGGCTTGGCAGCGGTGCTGTCGATGGCCACGCTGGCGGCATTGGCCGCACCGGCAAGCGCCACCGACACCATGCCGTGGGGAGGCCAGTATGCCGATACCAGCCATCCGGAGCAGTCTGCGGGAGCCAACCAGCCATATCAGCATGGCTATACCGGTCTGGATATTCTGAACTGGAACCCGGACGCGGATAAGGACTCGGAATACCTGCGCTCCCGTGTACCGTTGCAGACCCGCATCGCCGCCAACGCCGCGACGCAGAAAGACCCGAACCTGCCGGCCGATACGGAGATGTTCAACCTTGCTGGCGACTACGGCAACGCGTTCTTCGAGTCGTTCCACGACAACAACGTGTTCTCGCAGTACCTGTTCAACTACTGGCAGTACACGGATTATTACGGTACCTGGCATGGTCAGCCGACTGCGAACGTGCCAAAGAGCTCTACGACGAGAAGGCCCAGTCTGACTGGACTCAGAAATGGTTTGAGTTCGGTACGTTGAATCTGCCGAATGCCGCATATACCAATGTCGCGCACAAGAATGGCGCGAAGTCGATTGCGACGATCTTCTATTCTGGCAACGACCGAGGAGAACAGACCTATAAGGACCTGCTTCAAGGCAAGCGTGCCGACGGCACCTATCCGGTGGCTGACAAGCTGGTGGAGATTGCCAAGTACTATGGTTTTGATGGTTACTTCGTTAACCAGGAATCCAGTGTGAATTCTGCTGATGTGCCGGCCTACCAAGACTTCATGAAGCAGATCATCGATCAGGGCATTTATATCCAGTGGTACGACTCCGCCACATACCCGAATGGCGGCGTCAGCTATCAAAACATGTTCAACGATGCCAATTCGCCGTGGGTGCAGGATCCGAACAAGGGTAAAATCTCTGATTCGATCTTCCTGAACTACTGGTTCAGCGGCAACATGCTACAAGATTCAGCTGATCACGCCAAGAGCCTTGGCATTGATCCGAAGTACGCGGTATTCGCGGGTATCGAGGCCGGACAGAAGAAATTTGGTAGCATCGCCAGCAACGCGAATTATATGAATGTCAACCTTGACGCTGACGGCAAGCCCTATGTGAGCCTTGCGGCACTTGGCACCGATTTCGTCTCCCACGAGTTGGGTGACGACAAGAAGGTCTACCCGAAGTATCAGAACCAGGTATTCGACCGCGAACGCCGTCTGTGGACTGGTTCGTCCACCGGTGAGAAGGGCACGACGGATATATCTGATCCGTATATTGATGATGGTACGAGCAGCGATAGCTGGAAGGGTTTCGCTTCGCAGATCGCCGAGCGCTCCGTCATCGGCGGTCCGGTCTTCTCCACATCGTTCAACACCGGTCATGGTCTCGAATGGCGAGACAACGGCGAACAGACCAGCAACCAGCAGTGGGGCAATATCAACCTCCAAGACATTCTGCCGACATGGCAGTGGTGGATTGATGCCGATTCCGACCCGCTGCAAGCCGACTTCGACTATGGCAAGAAATATGAAGCGGCACCACGCTTTAACTACACCAAGGTCGGCGGCTACGAAGGCGGCGATTCGCTGGTGTTGAGCGGCAAGCTGTCCAGCGACAACACCGTCCGTCTCTACAAGACCGACTTGAGCGTCGCTGCCGGCTCCAAGGTCGAACTGACCTACAACAAGCTCAACAGCGACGATTCCAAGCTGCAACTCGGCCTCATTTTCGCCGACGACACCAAGACTATAGTGCCGGTGGACATGGCAGACGGTGGGGCAAGCAACGGCTGGAAGACCGCAACTGTAGACCTCTCTCAGTACGCGGGTAAGAAGATCGCCACCCTGGGCCTGATCGTCAAGGCCGGGGCGAACCCAATCGACAATTACCAGGTGAACATCGGCAAGATTACCGTCACCGACGGTGCTGCCTACACGCCGGCTGCTCCGACGAACTTCCAAGTGGAACGCGCCTACGCGGACTCCGACGAACTGACCGTCAAGTGGGATCTCGCCGATTACTCTACTGCCAAGAACTACCTGCTCTACTTGGACAACACCTTCCTCGGTGGCCGTTACGACGACACCCTGTACGTCAAGCACCTGCCTGCCAAGACCGGCACGCTGAAGCTGTACGCCGTGGGTGCGGACGGTTCGCGCTCGCTGGCCGCCGAAGCGCGCTGAACGAAGCAGCGGCCGTGTCTGGCGTGAAAGTCGAACCCGGCAAGGATGGTAACGTCAAGGTCTCCTGGACCAATCCGCAGGTATCCGGCGAGAAGACCGTGACCGTCAAGTCTGACAATGGTTCGTGGCGTTACGCCGCGCAGCCGTACTCCCAGACCGTCAAGGTCTCTGCCGATAAGAGCGAAGCGACGATTCCGAATGCGCCGGTTGACGGTTCCCGCTATGTGGTGACCGTCGATAACGCAGGCGGCACTACCGCCACGGCAACAGGTGTATTTGCCGATGCCACCATTGAGCCGTATCCGGCTTGCTCGGTGACATGGAATGGCGATAGAGTCACTCTGGTCCGTCCGGAGACTCAAGACTGGCGCTACCTCTACATGACCGAGAAGTGGACTGACGAGAACGGTGAAAAGCAGGAGAAGCAGCTGGGTGCCAATTACACCTACTCGCAGAGCACTCCGCCAATCACCGGCATCATCCGTGGTCGCACTACGCCGAGCTCTTACACCAAGTCCATCCCCTCTGGCCATGAACTGTGGGTGCAGGTCGAGGATTACAACGGCAACAAGACCGAACCGGTGAAGATTCAGACCGCCGACGAACTGGCCAAGTGCACGGTCTCTGACCCGACTCAGCCGGATGCCAAGGAGTCCACGCTGACCGCCGTTGACGGCTCGGCCGTGGCCGACGGCAAGGCTACACGTACGATTCAGGCAACGGTCAAGGATTCGTTCGGCAATCCGCTGACCAACGCGAGGTGGCGTTTACGCTGCCCGAGGGTGTCACGGCCGTTGACGGCAACGCCACTGTCAAGACTGATGCCGCTGGCGTGGCTTCACTGAACGTCGTGTCCACGAAGGTGGGCAAGTACACGGTGAAGGCCGCACTGGGCGACAAGTCCATCGGTGAGGGTGTCGCCATCGAATTCACCAAGGTCGCGGCGACCCCGAACAAGCCCGGCCAGCCGGACAAGCCGAATAAGCCCGGCGACAACAAGCCTGGCCAGAACAACAACAAGAACAATGATAAGAATGGCGCATCGGACTCTTCGCTGAGTAAGACGGGCTCTTCGATTATTGCGATTGTGACTGCCGCAGTGGTGTTGCTCGGAGCGGGCACGGTGGTGCTTCGTGCTCGTAGCAAGATGGAATAGTTTCGCTGCGTATGTGGGTGCGTTGATACCCGTGCCTTAAGCGGATATGGGGTGGTTGTCCCTGTAGACACCCCCTATATCCCGCTTTTTATATCCGAACATATGCTGAGACCCATAGACTAAAACGTTTTAGTTGTTGATATCATAGGTATTAGAACACAGCTGATTACATGCGGCCCAAAGTGGGAAATAATCTGTTGTAGCGTGGTATTCGCAGCGTGGCTGCAAGGAGGATTATTCATGGGATTTGCTCGCGAGGCATCACCATCGTACACAGGCACGCAGCGTGTGAGCTTAAAAGACATCGCGGATGAGTTGGGCATTTCGCAAACCGCGGTGTCCTTTGCCATCAACGATCGGCCTGGTGTTCCGCGGAAACCAAACGACGAGTCAAGGAGCTGCGGCCAAACTTGGGTGGACGCCGGTCTATGCCGCGCAAGCGTTGGGCTCGTCGAAAACCATGACCATAGGCTTTGCCCCCGCACGCTCCGCACAGGGACTCACGGACGAAACCTTCATGTTGCACTTCATGGCCGGTGTGCATACCTCGCTCAGCCCTAAGGGATACGGCTTGCTGTATCGCCCTTGCCGTTCGCTGAACGAGGAGATGAGCGTCTACAGGGACTGGGCGTCACGCAAGCGTGTGGACGGGGTGATTCTGGTTGATCTGCGAGCCGACGATCCACGCCCGAAACTGCTGAAGGAACTGGGTGTGCGTGCGGTTCTGGCCGGTGGCCCTGATCCGAACAATTATGTACCGTCGCTGTCCATCGATGATTCGCGCACCATGGGCACCGTGCTTGAACATCTGTCGTCACTGGGGCACCGCCGTATCGCCTATCTGTCCGGCGATTCCAATCTCGATTATTCGCAGGGGCGTGTGTCGGCGTTTCGGTCGTTCGCAAAACGGCGCAAACTGGAATCCATCAACATCGAGTTCACGAATTTCGATGCCGAGCAGGCCGCGATGCTTACGCTGGAGATGTTGCGTTCGCCGAAGCCTCCTACTGCATTCGTCTACGAGACGGAAATTCTTGCCGCGGCCAGTCTGCATGCCATGGCCGAAGCATATACCACCGGGCAACTGAAAACAGGGAGGGGCAATCTGCGGGTTATCCGAACGGGTTGCCCGCTATTGTCAGCTTTGAAGACAGCTTTATTTGTGAGGCAGCGTACCCGTCGATTACCTCAGCGCATCGTGACGCCAGTGAATACGGTGCCAAAGTGGCGAAACTGCTGCTCAAAGTGCTCGCCGGCGAACAGGTGAGCGGCAACCGTCGAATCCTCACCCCGAAACTGGTGGTCAGGGACAGCACGGCCAAACCCTGTAACTCCTGTGGAATATAGAAACCACCGATTCTGAGTCAGCACTTCCAATCCATACGACTGGCCCTCGTTATCAAGCGGGGGGCCAACGTCGTTGAAGGAGGAGATAAGAAGCTAAGATATTGCCGGTCAGGCCGCGTTCTTGACCGCGGTGGCGATGGACACGGCCGGGTCGAGGAACGGAATCAGCGTGGACTGGAAGGCGTGGTACAGGTCGGACTTGCCCGGCCAGACCGTGCCGATCACGTGGTTGTTCTTGTCGAGCTGGTGGAACCAGGAGCCGCTCTCGTGGTCGATGACATGTTCGTCGACATACTGGGCGAACGTGGCATACCAGTTGGCGTACATCTCCTCGCCGGTGGCCGCGTACAGCGTGGCGGAAGTGTTCAACGATTCGGCCAGCGTCCAATGCATGCGATCGGTGACCACGGGCTTGCCGTTCCAGTCGGTCGTGTAGGCGAGTCCCACGGTGCCGTCGGCGTTCCATGCGTCGGCCACGGCACGCGCGAACAGGTGTTCGGCGGCGTCGACGTACGGCTGTGCTCCGTCAAGGTTGGCAAAGGAGCTCAACGCCCACTGCGTGATCAGGCGGGCCCATTCGATGCCGTGACCCGGCGTGGCGCCGTACGGCTTGAACTGATCATCCTTCTTGTCGACGTTGCATTCGAGGTCCAGCGACCAATCGGACTTGAAATGTTCGGGGATGCGCCACTCGTTGTGCTTCGCCCAGCCGATCACATGATCGATGATGCGTCCGGCGCGTACTCGATAGGCGTTGTCTCCTGTGGCATCCGCCACGGCTAGGAATGCCTCGGTGGTGTGCATGTTGGCGTTGAGACCGCGATACGGGTCGAGCTCGGTGAATTCGGTGTTCCAGGTATCGACGGCCAAACCGATTTCGTCATTCCAGAAATGCTTGTCATACGTGGCAAGTGCCTCGTCAAGCAGTTCCTTGGCACCCGGACGCCCGGCCAGCAGGGCGGAGGACGCGGCGAGAATCACGAAGGCATGCGCATAGCAGACCTTGCCCGGCGCATGGGTGCCGTCCGCGAACACCTGCGGATACCAGCCGCCGTGCTCGTCGTCATGCAGAATGCCGGTCAATCCCTTGAGCGCCGCGTCGGCCAGCTCGCCCGCACCCAGGTATCCGAGCATGGCACCAATCGAATACACATGGGCCATACGCTGGTGATCCACGTTTCGACGCCGTGGGAGGGGTCGAGGGTGCCGTCGGCGTTCAGCCAGCCGGAACCGCCGTTCGGTGCTGGGAAGCCTTTGCCGAACTTCAGCAGCTCGTAGGTTTCGGAAGCCATGAAAATGCGGTTGGCTTCGGTGCCGAGCGTATAACGTGGGTTATTGGTCATAATGATTGTTCCTTTCCTTAACGAGAACATGCGGTGGGTGCACAATGAGCATTCAGCGGGCACGTCTTAGTGTTTCACGCGAATGTCGAAATAGTCCATGACCAGTTCGCAGAACATCATATTCGACCAGCTGAACCATTCGCGCGTGTACTTGGTCGGATCGTTCACGTCGATGCCTTCGTGCATGAGATGTGTACCGGCGTCGGTGGCTACAAGACGGTCGAGGATATGCGCCTTGAAGTCCTTGTTGTCACTGGTCATCGCCTCGATAGACAGGGCGATGGGCCACACATAGCGCGGCGGGGTGTGCGGTGAGCCGATGCCCTTGAGATACTCGCCCTCGTAGTAGTACGGGTTTTCGTCGCTGAGCAGCGTACGTCGGGTTGCCAGATATGTCGGATCGTCCGGTGCGCAGTATCCCAAGTAAGGGGCCGCCATCAAGGAGGGCACATTGCTGTCGTCCATGATATTGACGTGGCCCAGGCCGTCGGTCTCGAATGCGTAGATCGTCTCTCCATTGCGGTTCGTCGTTTTGGCGTGGGCTTCAATGCCTTCGGTGATGGTGCGGCGCAACTCGCCGGCACGGGCGGCGATATCGGCATCATTCAGAATCTCACCGCCGAAGATGCGTTCCAGATAGCCCATCACCACTGCGGCGAACATGTTCGAGGGCACCAGATAGTGTAGGTGCAGGCGTCGTCGCTGGGGCGGAAGCGGACCAGGTCATGCCGGTGTACGCCACCGGCAACCCCTTGCCGTTATTGCTCAGCGATTCGGTGGGAATGTCCGTGTCGCGGATGAAGAAATACGGGGAGCGTTCATGATGCTGTTCGGTCTCGAAGACGTCAAGAATCTTCTTGACGCCGGCAATGAATTCGTCATTGAAATGATCGGTGTTGCCGGTGTTCGCATACAGCATCCAAGCCAACTGGATGGGGTAGCACAGCGAATCCACCTCGTACTTGCGCTCCCAAAGCCAAGGGCTGGAGAAGTCGGACTGATCGTCCTTGTCCCAGGAGGCACCGTTCGGTTCCTCGTTGAAGGCGTTCGCATACGGGTCGATGGTAATGTAGCGGAACTGCTGGCGAACCAGACCGGCGATCAAGTTCGCAATGTCGTCGTCTTTGGCGGCAAGGGCTAGGTAAGGGCGTAATTGCGCGGTCGAATCACGCAGCCACATGGCCGGGATATCGCCGGTGAGCAGAAATGTGGTGCCGTCGTCATGCCGTTTGACCGTGGTGGTCAGGGTATCGGCAAAGCAGGCGTTGAAGTTCTCGGCCCAATCAGCGTGTTCGGTGCCACATAGGTCCGTGATGCGCTGCAAGAAATCCGAGACCGACTTCGGTATCGCGGTGGTCGTCATAAATTCAACTTCTTTGTTTGAGGGATATACATATCAAGGGAACAGCATTATTCTAAACCGCTTTAGTTGAAGACACGCGAAAGGATGTGAAGAGCGTGGCCGTGAGTACACCATATGAAAAAACCGGTGAGATTTCCTGTTCGGAGAATCTCACGGTTGCGGTCAGTCGATTCGTGAAGTCACACGAATGACGAACAAAGGGGGCGGAATCAGGCCTCGTTCTTCTCGTCCATGGCCTTGAGCTGGGGCGGGGTGTACGTGTCGCGCTTGAATTCAGTCAGGAAGTACAGGCCGACGACCAACAGCTCGATGGCGGGGCAGGATGAAGGCGGTGCGAGAAGAATCACGCAGCCGATAATCATGTAGACGGTCAGCACGCGAGTCTCGCGGACCTTCGAGAGCGGGTAGCTGGCGGAGATACGGTCCACGAAGAAGATGAAGCAGCCGAGCGCGAAGAACGCCAGGCCGGTCATGATGCCGATTTTGTAGCTGGTCTTCTTGATGAACAGCGAGGCGGGGATGGCCACGATGAAGTAGCCGGCATAGAATGCGGACTGCACGAACGCGGTCTTCATGTCGCTCAGGTCGAATACGGCCTTGAACTGGGTGATAAGAATGTCATTGAGGCTTGCGGCGATGGCCTAGAAGGCGAACAGCACCGAAGTCATTGAAAATTGCAATACTGGCGTGCGATCAAGGTAGCCGTCAGGCTTTCCACCCACGCCACGTTCTTGGATGCGGTCTTGTCCATGATATGTATTCCCTTTTTCTCTATAAATGGACGTATGACAGATCGATCGATCAATGGATGATGACTAGTGAATAGTGATAGTCCTGTTGCCGGGTTCCATCAGGGTGTTACATGATTTGGCAGAATTCGATGACCTCGTGGTTCGGGCCCAGTACGTTGAAGTAACGGATGCCGTTGCTCCAGAAGGTGTCGATGTGCTGGATGGAGCCTTCCGCGAAGTTCAGGCCGAGCTTCTGCGCTTCAGCGAAGGACGCCTCGATATCCGTGGAATCCAGCGCGAAGTGGTTGATGGCACCGTTTTCCATCGGGGTGGGATCCATGGTCCACACCTCGAGGGTCAGGTTGTTCAGGCGCAGGAAGGTGCAGCGGTCCTCACCGTTGGGATAGATGCCGAGGCATTCGAAGCCGAGACGCTCGTAGTAGGCGATGGTGCCTTCGAGATCCGTGGTCGGAATGCCGACATGCTGGACGCCGGTGACGGTGTCACGAATGGACATGGTAACTCCTTTTTAAAACAGGATGCTTTGCCGGTATAGGACGCAAAGCCATCGGGAAAATAGGTGGTTTTGGATTACTTGCCGATTTCAGCCAGGTAGTCGGGCATCTCGGCCGGGTACTGCGGCCAGGCACCGGCCTGGGTGCAGACGTAGGCGGCGGTGTTGACGGCCTTGCGGTGGGCTTCGGCGAGCGTGTCGCCCAGCAGGATGCGGGCGGTGAAGGTGCCGGAGAAGGAGTCACCTGCACCCACGGTGTCGTTCACCTCGACGTGCGGAGTGTCCAGCGTGGAGACCTCGCCTTGCGGTAGATGATGGTGGAGTAGGCGGAGCCGGCGGTCAGAATCACGTAGTCAAGGCCGAATTCCTCGATGAACCAGCGGGAGGCATCTTCGCCGGAGGTGCCGCGGATGTCGAACATGTCGCGCAGCAGCAGGAGTTCCTCGTCGTTGATCTTGAAGACGGTGGCCGCCTTGAGGAGTTCCTCGATAAGTTCCTTGGAGTAGTGGTCGCCGCGCAGGTTGATGTCGAAGAACTTCATCGCGCCCGGTTGGTGTGCTTGAGCAGCTCCGTGATGGTGGCGTGCGATTCGGGGGAGCGCAGGGCCAGGGTGCCGAAGCAGACGGCGTCGGCCTTGGAGACCACGTCGATGAGCTGGCGGGTGTACAGGATGTGGTCCCAAGCCACGCCCTTGACGATGGTGTACTCCGGGATGCCGTTCTTCAGTGCGACCTCGACGGTGGAGTCGGCCAGGCATTGCGCTGGATGACGGTGTTGATACCGGCCTCGTTGGCCTTGGCAATCAGTTCGTCGCCGAGTTCATCCTCGCCGACCGCGCTGATGGCCCAGCTTCGGTGCCGTTCTTCATCGCGTGGTAGGCGAAGTTGACGGGGGCGCCGCCGGCTCGCTTGCCGCTCGGCAGCATGTCCCACAGCAGTTCACCGAGGCTCAGAACGATCGGGGTAGTCATGGTTGGTTTCCTTTCCTTTGTTTCCTTTATCGGGTGTTTCTATGGAAAATCTTGTGATGTCGGCGCTTGGTTTAGGAGACGTCGAAGAACACCGAGGGGTGTTCGAGGAATTGGGTCACTGCCACTGCTGCGGCACCGGAGACCGCCGCGTCGGCGGACAAGGTGGATAGCTGATGGAAGTGGAGGCATTGATTTCGGGGATGGCCCGTTCGGCCACCGTGGCGCGCACCTCATCGAGCAGTATCGGGCCGGCTTCGGACACGATGTCGCCGATGATGATGTGCTCGGGATTGTATCCATTGAAGATGGTGACGCATCCGTAGCCGACGTATCGGGCGACTTCGCGGACAATGGCGATTGCCGCTTCGTCGCCGTCGCCGGCTTTGGCGAACAGCGCGGGCGGCTTCGGTGTGGGTCATATCGGCCGCGCCGGGAACCACGGTGCCATCGGCGATGAGCGTATCGTGAATGGCGGGGGTGGAGCAGTAGCGTTCAAGGCAGCCGACGTTGCCGCAATCGCAGGGGCGGCCGTTGACGTCAATGGAGATGTGTCCGATTTCGGTGGCGGCACCGAGGAAGCCGTTGATGAGGCGACCGTTGTCGATGACGCCGAGGCCCACGCCTTCGCCGACCAGATAATAGGCGAGGTTGTCGTCGGCGTGCACCGACGGGTCGAAGAGATAATGTGCGAGGGCGCCGGCGCGGGCGTCCTGTTCGATGAACACTGGCACGCGGAAAGCGGTGGCGAATTCGTCGATGAAGTTGATTTTGCGCCAGCCTGCATGTTGGACACCACGGCGGTGCGGCCTACGTTACGCAGATAGGGCCGGGCACTGCCATGCCGATGGCCACGATGGATGGGTCGTTGTCGAGCAGTTGTTCGACGCGCTGGTGGATGGTGACGATGGAGTCGTTGATGGTGTTGTCGCACACCGTGGGCAGGTTTTCAAAGCTCAGGGTGTTGCCGCACAGGTCGAACACGCCGATCTGCACCAGCGAGCGGGCGAATTTGATGCCGATGATGCGGAAGTGCGTGGTGTTGAGCTTGAGTCCGATGGAACGGCGGTTCTTGGAGCTTCCAGATCGCCGGTCTCTTCAATCATGCCGGCCTCGATAAGGCGTGCGGTGATTTTGGTGATGGCCGCGGGGGTGAGTTCCAGTGCCTTGGCGATTTGCGCGCGGGAACTGATGCCGTTGTGATACAGGTGCTTGACGATGCGGGAGCGGTTGGATTCGGAGACACTGGCCTGGGAAGTGGCGTGGGTGGTGTTTGTTGCCATCGGTCTTAAGTCCTCCTTGTCTGCACCGCTGCGAGTTGTTCCGCTCGTCTTTGAATCTGAACTTGATTAAGATATTAACGCTGTTAATTGATTGACGCAATCAATATGTCATTCGGCGTGTCGTGCATGTGAGTGTCGTCTTGGGTGAATTTGTTAAGATAGTTGTCAATAGTCAGATGTACACTGATATCAAGCGAAACGTTCGATGAAGAACAGGGGAGGACTGATGTTCGAAAACACTATGAACAATCTCAAAATCGGTGTTGACGTGGGCGGAACAAAAATCGAGCTGTGCTGGTTGACGCAATGGGCACGGTATTGGGTTCCGCCCGTATTCCCGCCAGACATGGCAACGATGCCGTGATCGAAGACATCGTCGCTGTAGCACATCAGGCAGCGGGTGAGCGTTTTGACGAGGTGAGGGCCATCGGTGTCGGTACCCCGGGCACGGTGGATTCGGCCAGCGGGCATGTGGGCAATATCGTGAATCTCGACGTGGTCTCGCTGGATATGGGGCCGTTGATCTCGCAGCGTTTCGGGCGTGCCGGCCCATGTGGAAAACGACGTCAACGCCGCCGCCGTCGGCGCGGCCACCGTGTTGGGCGGTGCGGACGGCATGGCCGGTACCATTGCGTTCCTGAACTTCGGCACCGGACTGGCTGCGGGCATTGTCGAAAACGGCGTGCTGATGCATGGCTATAGCGGTGCGGCCGGCGAAATCGGCATATCCCAGTCGAACCTCATCGCCTCAAGTGCTTGCGGGCAATACGGATGCTTGGAAACCGTCTGCTCGGGCGCATCCGTGGGACGTCTGTGGCCCAACGCCGACCCGCCGATGCCCGACCTGATTCGTCGCGCGAAAAAGCGGGAGGCCGAGGCCGTCGATGTGCTGGACATGGTAGTGCGCGCCATCGGCGACACTATCCAGATTTTGGCCCAATCCGTTGACCCGCGACTGATTGTCTTGGGTGGCGGCATGGCCAAAACCGGTGAACCGTTGGTCGAGGTGATCACGCTGAGCTGCGCCGGCGCGAATCGCAATGCCGATTCCTTGAAACGCTGGACCTGCCGGCCGGCTGCGTCTGGCACCCGTCGATCAACCGGTCGGAGCCATCGGTGCCGCCATGGCGGCATAGCACTGGCATAGTGCCGGGGCATGGAAGATGAGGCGTCGGATTTGTCTCCGAGACCGCATCTTCCATGCGGTCCTATATCGCTTTATGTCGTGCTGTGCCGCGCTGTGCCGCGCTTGGCCTTGCGCGTTTCGTTGCCGGGGTGGCCAGCTTTATTTGGCCAAGTGTTGGAAGACCACGGCGATGGCCTCGCCCTGTACGGTGATGTCGGGTCCGCATTCGCAGCGCCGGATCACCGTGTGTTTATGGAAGGACGAGGACGTGGCGGCATCCAGATACTGCTGTGCCGCGTCAATGAACGTCTCGTTGATGATGTTCGGCTGCCCATAGACGCATACGTCTGCCATATCCAAAAGGCCCACAGGCATGGACAGGGCTTGGCCGAGATAGCGGCCCGCCCGAGCAAGGATACCCTGATGCTGCTCCACGTCTGCTGCGCTGAGTTGCTTCTTCAATGCGGTTCCGGAAATCATCGTCTCCAAGCAACCGTGCTTGCCGCAAGGGCACAGCGGCCCGTCAAGATCGATGGAAATATGGCCGAGCTCGCCAGCCGCGTGCAGTTCGCCGATTACCGGCGTGTCCGAGAGCAGAATCGCCGAACCGATGCCTCTTTCGATGCGCACGAAAAGCATATTCGGCCCGCCTTGGCCAAAGAAACGTTCGGTGAGCATGGCTGCGGTGGCGTCGTTGCTGACGTTTACTTCAAGTCCGAAATGTTCGGCGATTGGCGTGGACAGGTCGAGATTGTTCCAGCCGCGCATCGTGGAGGAGCGGACCACGCCGTTGTCTACCACGCCGGGGGAGGCGACTCCGATGCCGATGACCTCGCCATCGGACATGCCCAGCATCTTCTCAATGAGCTCGATGATCACATCCACGGAAACGAATGAGCCGGTGTTCAGGGTGACTTCGGCGTGACGCAGCGGCTGGCCGAGCAGATTGGTGACTGCGCCGTGCAGCAGGTGCTCCTGCGTCAGGTCGATGCTGATGATGCGCAGTCGATCGATATCGATGCTCAGCAGTGTGCCTCGTTTGCCTTTGCCGCCGCTGGGTGCCTGACCGGTCTCGCGCAGCAATCCTTCCTCCAGCATCCGACCGACCACATCGGAAACGGCCACGCGGCTCAATCCGGTGCGTCGGCCGAGCTCGGCGCGCGAATACTGGTTGGTGGGGAACAACAACCTGAAGATAAGTTGGCGGTTCTTGCGGCGCACATCGGCGGGGGAACCTTGGCCGCATGGTCGTCGGTCGTTGTGTTGAGACCGAGATATGACATGTTTCCTCCTGCCTGATGGTGAGCGAGTGGACGGCGATTGTTGTTCCATACACAGCTTAGACGGTGAAGCGCAATTTCGTCGTTGAAACTGTTATGAAATTTCACTAATAAATTCCAGTGTACCTGTGTGAAGCGTCAGGAAACACCGTGAGTGTTCATAAGGTCCAAAATTGTTAGTATCATTAACAAATAGCGAATCACCAATCGGCGCTACGCCGAACGGTGGTTGGAACGCCGCGCGGCACCCGGACGTGACAAGGATGTTGCCATTATCCGCAAGACGGGCGGCGGTACAGCGACTCGCATCGGGCGGGCCGCACGGAACTGGAGGAAACCGATGCCGGAAATCATCATTGTCAAGAACGAAGCCGAGGCCGGCGAGATCTACGGCCGTTGCGTGGCGGACCTGATCAAAGCAAAGCCGGACGCCGTGCTGGGCCTGGCCACTGGCTCCAGCCCGCTGGCCGCCTATCAGGCGCTCGCCAAGATCGTCAAGGACGAGGCCATTGACGTTTCGGGCGTGCGTGGTTTCGCGCTTGACGAATACATCGGGCTGCCGCTGACCATCCCGAGTCCTATCATGCGACCATCCATCGCACCGTGGTCGAACCGCTTGGCCTGGACCCGGCCAAGGTCCATGTGCCCGGCGACGTACTCAACGGCACTCCGCTCGAAGACGGCGACAAAGTCGCGCTGGCCGGCCCGGCCTATGATCGTGCCATCGAAGCCGCTGGCGGCATCGACGTGCAGATCCTCGGCATCGGCACCGACGGCCACGTCGCTTCAACGAGCCGGTTCCTCGTTGCCTCCGGCACTCGCGTCAAGACCTTGGCCGAACAGACCCGCATCGACAACGCGCGCTTCTTCGACAACGACATCAACCAAGTGCCCACCCACTGCATCACGCAGGGTATTGGCACGATCATGAAGGCCCGTCACCTCGTGCTGCTGGCGTTCGGTGCCGGCAAGGCCGAAGCCATCGAGGAGACGGTGGAAGCGGCGTGTCAGCGTTCTGCCCGGCTTCCGCGCTGCAGATGCACCCGCACGCCACGATTATCGTGGATGAGGAGGCCGCGTCCCGCCTGCGCCACAAGGACTACTACCGTTACGCCTACACCCACAAGCCGGCCTGGCAGGGCATCTGAGTTATCGTGTGCTGGCTCCCGCCAGCGGGAGCGCATGAGCGGTAAGGAGAACAACATGTCTGATAGGAACGAGATAGTCTCGCGCGTGACCGCGGCACTGGAGGCAAGCCGGCTCCGGTGGCGATTCGTAACGCGCGCAAGGTGGATGCGCGCGGCGAACGGCGCGGATATTGGGTCGTCTCCGATGCCGCCGGCGTCATCATGGCGGCCGGCACGGGGGAGGGGACCTTCGAGCACTGCTGCCGCACGGTGGGGCTCGACCCGGCCGATCGCAACGCGGTCATCGACGCCGAAGGCCGTATTCTGACCCCCGGCTACGTGGACATCCACGCGCACGGCGCATGGGAGAAGAGCTTCGATGACGGGCCGGACGGCATCGACGTGGCGCGGGCCGGCCACGCCGTGCATGGCACCACGCGCCAGGTGCTCTCGCTGATCACCAACCGTGGACGTGATCTGCCGCAACATCCGCACCGTCCGCGCCACAATGGAGTCCGGCCGCCCCGACATCCTAGGCTGCCATCTGGAAGGCCCGTTCCTGGCCCTGGCCCGCAAGGGCGCACATGACCCGGAATGTCTCAAGGATCCGGTGCCTGACATCGTCGATAAGATGCTTGAGGCCTCCGGTGCCGACCCCGCCTCCGGCAAGCTTGGCTGCATCCGCCAGATCACCATCGCCCCCGAACTGCCCCACGGCATCTCCGCCATCCGCCAGTTCGCCGCTGCCGGCGTGGTGCCGGCCGTGGGCCACTGCG
>ENA-OQBT01000527-OQBT01000527.1-human-gut-metagenome-genome-assembly--contig:-NODE-527-length-22776-cov-3.286282_pt1 | contig 22776 bp, 24 predicted proteins | sample MGYA00242749_ERZ504557 | MGnify/ENA primary metagenome ERZ504557 (study PRJEB26092, sample SAMD00036243) | human gut metagenome | host: Homo sapiens | study: EMG produced TPA metagenomics assembly of... | reverse complement strand
GCCGGTAAGCATGAGACCTATCGTCAGCACTACTATGACTGGTATCGCTATGCACAATAAAAATCCAAGATATTTTTCATCGATTTCATCTCCACTTTCAAGAATATATGCTAAGGTCACTGTGACTGCTATGACAAAAATGATGCACCAGCTTCTCATAGTGCTCTTTTCCTTGTCATGGCTTTTCTGTCTGTCAGAGCCAAAATGCTTATTGCTACAGGAATGCCGGTTTTTATTAAATGTAAATATAATTTTTCCCGTATTTTCAGCAAAATTCTCACATCTTAAAACCGCATAATAAAGGCTCATATTGAGTACTGAAAACAGCGTGAAAAACCACACCGACAGCATCAGTGCATCTGCCCTCTTGAAGAAGCTGCCTTTTATCTGCACATCACTCATCAGTACGACAGCCGGAAACTCTATTTCCGACAGTGAATATTTCCCAAAGTTTCCAAGCAATACTGCATACAATAAAAAAAGAATGCCTGCATATGTGAATATTGCTTTACTCACACTCCCTCGTATCTGTGAGGCAGTGCGCTCCCTTACAAACAGTATATTGAACACGGAAATGGATGCTGCAAACACATAGTATGCGCCCGCAAATATATCCGCTATGCCAAAGTCCACACCGACTCTGTCCTTAATCATCAGATAGTCTAATCTCATATCCGATAGCGCAAACAAAAGCATAGCGGCAAGCGGTATCAGCACAAAGAAAAATACTACCTCGTATACCCTGGCCCGGCACTCCACTCCGCCACTTAGCGCATAAGCGCACACTGCCATTATCACAAGAAGTACAACTGTAAATGACTCATCCGGTATAAGGCTGTCACGTATCAGCTTTACAAATATCCATGCAAGAAATGCGGCCTGTGACAGCTCGTATATTGCAATAATTAAATCATAAATTAACATTTTTGCATGTGCTGTTTTACCAAAGCTTCTGTCATATATACTTTTCTTCTGTTCTCGTACCTCGCTTACTATCCACATAAACAGCCATGCCATTAAAACACCAAGTGCGATTGAGATAAAACCATACTTTCCCAGCTTCGCCAGATTGTTTGGAAGCACCAGTGTGCCGACTCCAAGCAGATTAAAGACGTATAGCCTGTATAGCTGGCGGGGCGATATGCTTTCGTTTTGTGCAAATGTGTAGCTTGTGCTCATATTTTTAGTCATCCTTATTTCCTTTCAGCTTTCTGCACTCATTTTCCCTTGCAAATACAGGCCGCCTCCATAGTCTGCGAAGCGGAAATCGTATGATACTGTCCTTTTCATCCTCACCGCCTGTCAGCTCGCTGCCCACGAATGGCATCATGTATGGGTAACCACAGCTTTTGAGCTTTGCAAGATGCAAAAGTATCACCATCAGACTTATTAAAAATCCAAAGTATCCAAGCCATGCCGACATCATTATTACAGCGAATTTGAGTATCCTAAATGAAAATGCAAACTCTTCACTCGGTATGGCAAACGAACAGAGTGCGGTGAATGCAACAAGAATGACCACTATAGGGCTTACTAAATTTGCATCCACTGCTGCCTGTCCGATTATGAGGCCTCCGACTATGCTATCGTGTTTCCCATTGCTCCGGGAAGTCTTATGCCGGCTTCGCGAAGCAGCTCAAAGGACAGCTCCATCATTAGTACCTCTATGAGCTGCGGAAACGGGCAGCCGAGTCTTGCTTCATAAAATGCCAGTATGAGTGGTGTCGGCAGTATCTGTGTATGAAAATTTGTGACCGCCAGATAAAGCCCCGGCAATGTAAATGACATAAAGGCAGCCACGTACCTTATCAGCCTGGCAAAGCTTGCCGCTATCGTTCTGTTATAGTAATCATCTGCGGTTTTTAAAAAATTGTTCATGGTGGTTGGCAGTATTATCGCTATCGGTGAATTATCGCACAGCACCACCACCCGCCCTTCTAGGAGCGCATTTACCGCCACATCCGGCCGCTTTGTGGTCTGAAGCTGTGGAAACGGTGAATACCATTTCACCTCGGCAAACTGTTCAATGACTCCCGAATCTCCCACATGGTCTATCACATAGCTGTCCAGATTCTTTTCCACTTCCTCTACAAGCCCCGGTTTTACGAGGTCTCTCACATACAATATGTCCACATTGCTGTGTCCGCGAAGCCCCTTTTTCACCTCTTTACACTTTAAGCGAGTGCTCCTTAACCTGCGCCTGATAAGTGCAGTATTTATCTTTATTGAATCAGCAAAGCCCTCATTTGAGCCTCTTATGACCTTTTCCGAATCAATCTCCTGAATTGACATGGCGGGATATCCCTTGTCTGGAAGCTTGAAGCATCCGGATAGCCATCCACAAAAAAATCACGTCTCCTGTCAGCATCATCTGGCTGCCTCATTAACCGTGTGCAGATGTGCAAATTCGGATAGAGCTGCCTGATTTTTGTCAAGTACTTCCTTAACCTGATCCCGGTCTATCCCTTCAAGGTATGATGTAAATCGTCCAAACGCACTGTTATTGATACCGGAGCCTGCACATGTCACCTCAATATATGCAACAAAACACTTTATGGAAGCATCACGCCCCAGATACATCTCCTGCATCTTGATATCTGAGCAGTCAGAATATATCTGCCTGAAGCTTTTTATGTTCTCATCTATGTTTGTGGTCATCTTTAACTCTCCTATATACCCAATAAATCCCGTAAGATTTAAAATCCCTGATATAGTATGACCATACAAGCCCGCAAATATCCCTGATTACTTATTTTTTGCTATTATCTAAGCCACTAACTAAGCCACTAAAAAAAGGCCGCCGTTCACACGTCAGTGCAACCGGCAGCCACTGGTTTTGTTATATTATTTTGTATTTTATTATCTTTGTCTGCTATAATCTTGTTATATTTCTGTTTTATTTCTTCTCTTCATCCTGCTTTTGTATCACAGCCTTCACAGCAACCGCCTGATTGGCCACATGCGTATGCATTTCTGTAGTCACAAGCTCCATATTTCTTGCCTCAAGCGCCTGTAGATGGCATCATGCTCCTTCACAAGCATCGGATAATTCTTTGGGTCCTTCAAATACTCCACTCTGTAGCGGTACATCTGCTCGCGGATATTGTTCATCATAGATACAAGCTTCGCATTGTTGGTCGCCTCATAGATAGCATCGTGAAACTTCACATCCTCCTCAGCTATCTTTTTCACATCTCCTGAGTCCATGCTCCTCTTGAACTCGTCCTTTATGGTTTTTAGATTCGCAAGCTGCTCATCACTGATTTTCTTACAGGCTATTTTGGCTGCAAGCTCATCAAGAGCCTCTCTCACCTCAAGCACATCCTCATATCCTTGAGAGTCATCTTGCAACCTCTGCGCCCTTTCTCGGCATTGTGACTGCAAGCCCCTCCTGCTCAAGCATTCTGATTGCTTCACGTATAGGTGTACGGCTGACTCCAAGCTTTGACGCAAGCTGCAGCTCCATAAGTCTCTCTCCCGCTTGAGCTCGCCCTTTAAAATTGCCTCACGAAGTGTGTTAAAAACCACATCACGCAGTGGCAGATATGCATCCATATTTAAAGTTAAATTATCAGTCATCAAACTTCTCCTATCTCTTGTATTATCATTCTCACATATAAGAAAAAAGTAACTATAAAGCACCCGCTGTGCTATCCGGATATCACGTTATTTGCGATTATTGTATACAGATGTCAGATACACCTGTCTGGCAAGATGTGAGCTTCTCATGGCTTTGTACGCTTTCTTTGCAGTATCTTCATCGTCAAACAGTCCAAAAACCGTCGGACCACTACCGCTCATCATGGCTCCTACCGCGCCATTTGAAAGCATATGCTTCTTTATCTCATCTATCACCGGATAATTTGGTATGGTCACGGTCTCTAAGACATTTCCCATATGCGCTGCGATATCATGCAGATTCTTAGCCTTTATATCATCTATCAGGCGGTCTATATCCGGATGAATAGTCGTATCATCAAGCTTCAGATTCTGGTACACAAATTTTGTGGATACCGAGATGGACGGCTTTGCAATAAGCACCGGACACTTTACCATTGGAGGAAGAGGACTAAGCGCCTCTCCTATGCCCTCGGCCAGCGCCGTGCCTCTCATAATACAGTATGGTACATCCGCACCTATCTGCACACCTCTTTCCATAAGCTGTTTCTTTGTCAGTCCCAGTGAAAAAAGCCTGTTTACACCTATAAGCATAGCTGCCGCATCAGTACTGCCCCCCGCCATCCCTGCTGCAACAGGAATACGCTTGTCCAGCTTCACTGATACACCGTCAGTTATAGAAAACTCATCCATCAGAAGCTTTGCAGCCTTGTATATGAGATTGTTCTCGTTTACAGGGAGAAAAGACAGATTGGTCTGTATCTGTATGCCCGGCTCCTTTGTCCTTTTGATATCAAGCCTGTCATACAGATGAATGGTCTGCATAATCATACGGACCTCATGATATCCGTCCTCTCTGCGCCTCACAACATCGAGCCCCAGATTAATCTTGCTAATGCTTTTAATGAAATATCGTTATTACTACCCATATTGTATTACCTCTGTTTTTTGTATACAAGGATTATAACACACCCTGCCAAAAAGAGCAAATTTAAATATTCTCATTTAATTGTTCATTTTCATTACTTTTCAGATTTTCCACGTATTGCACAAAAACACTATGTTCACATAGTACATGTTTACTAGATTTAAAAAGTAACCCTCTAACGCACCACAACAAAAAGCCTCACAGCATATCCATAATGCTTGTGGGGCTTTTTTAAAAAGTTTTTCTAAACTCGTATGTACAATTTTTCTATTTCTTTTCCAATATAAATTTGCTAATCAGCTCGTTCATTGTCTCCGCCTGTGCTGAAAGCTCCTCACTTGTTGCTGATGTTTCCTCTGCATTTGCTGAGTTTGACTGTACAACATCTGATATCTGATTAATGCCAGCCTCTGCCTGCTCCATAGCCTTTGCCTGCTCCTCTGCAATCTCGCTGAGTTTTTGAGAAGAATCTGCAACTTCCTTCATACCATTAATAACCTTTTCAATAGAAGTACTTACGCGCTCTGCAGCTTCATTACCCTCGTTAGATACCGCAATGGCACTCTCTATAAGCTGACGTGTGTCAACTGCAGCCTTGGCACTCTGCTCTGAAAGACTTCTGATTTGTCCCGCAACAACTGCGAATCCTTTACCTGCCTCACCTGCACGCGCTGCCTCGATAGCTGCATTGAGTGAAAGAAGGTTTGTCTGACTGGCAATATCCTCAATCTCAGAAATGATATTCTCAATCTGCTTAGATGTATCATTGATGCGTCCGATAACATCAACCATGCCCTGCATCTCTGTATGGCTGTGATCTGCTTCCTCAGCATACTCCTGTGCAATCCTGTATGTATCATTGAGCTTCTCAGATGTTTTCTCAACACCGCCTGTGATATCTGCAAATGTAGCCTGAAGCTCCTCAATGGCTGCTGACTGATCCATAGTACCTTCTGCTATTTCCTGTGCTGCCTGAGCAAGGTTGTTAGAACCTGCTGTAACAAGTGATGATATCTCATTGATATGTGACATAACATCATTCATCTGTGTCTTCATCTGACGCATTGCCATGAGAAGTCCAATAAAATCTCCGGTATATTTATCTTCCATGTCTGATGAAACTGTATAATCTCCTTCTGCCATCTTTCCAAGAAGCTTGTCAGAGTCAGATATGATAGTCTTAAGGTCTGCTGCCATGTTTTTCGCAACCCCTACCATATCAGCAATTTCATCTTGTGAATCAACTGCCGGGAATGGAGCCTCAAGATCACCCTGTGCAAATGTACGTAATCTCTGTTTTAACTCATCGAGTGGTTTAGAAATACCAACTGCAACTTCGTCCCCGATTTTCATCGAGATAAAATATGAACTGACAATGATAACAATAACAATACCAAATACGGCATATGATACTAATGATAATCTCTTGCTTAAATTATCTCCATCTGTTACCTTTGTATCCATAAGGGCAACAAGCTGCTGATATATATCATCATATGCAGGTGCAAGATCTGCTACTGCTCTCTCCTCGGCCTCCTTCTGTGTCTCAGGATCTGTAGCATTCCTACCTAACTGTCCGATTTCATCATCGAGACTCCAGTATGAGTCGAGCTTACTGTTTATATCATCATATATAGCCTGCTCCTCATCTGTCTTTATAGAGCTTTGCAGCTCTTTCCAGTATTTTTGAAATGATTCCTTTTTAGAATCATGTGTATCAGACATCTTACTTAATGTGTCAGAAGCTGTATAACCGATAAGAGCTCGTGTAGCGCTTCGTGTCTCTGAGAAGGTTACCATAACCTTTCCTATATCTCCCTGTGAAAATCCGTAAAAGGTTAGTGCGCTGGAATATCTCATTGATACAAGAATCATAAGAATACCCGCGATAACCCCCGATGCCGATGCTACAAATGTAGTCAGTCTGAAGCCTTTCTTTAAACGATTTTTGATGCTAAGTGCTTTCCACTTTGACATGTCTAATTTCATGATATTTCCTCCACATGAATAATGATACTTATATACTATTCTTCTATTATACACCTCTCAAAAAATTATACAAGCACTAAAAAGGTGACTGCACGCTGCGTGCAGCCCCCTTTTCATAATTCATAAATCAGATTTCTTATATAATATTCGTTCCATCACGACACTTTTACATACACATCCGGCTTCTAGCCTGTACCTGTGTGTCCTCTGTGCCATTCTTCCAGTCATCAAACTTCTTGAGCACTGCATCATATGTATCCTGACATATTGATGGCAGCTTGTCTCCCCAGGCTCCTGTTGCCTGTGAAAAGCCTTTCTTGAATGCATTCAAAAGCTCATCAGCCTTGTCCTTGTCGCCTCCCGACAGTGCCTTTGCAAAGTCAAGAATACGGTCTGAGGTCTTCTCAACGCCCCAGTATCCATCTTCTGCGATGTCCTTTTTGGCCTGCGCTATCGTATCTGCATCTACAGTCAGATTCTCAAACAGACTCTTTAAGCCCTGTGACTTGTCCCAGGTTGTAGCCTGTCCTGTCATAGACTTTCTGACGATCTCGATAAGCTGCTGCTGTCTGGCGTTGGCATCATCCTTAAGCGCCTGTACCAGTGCATCTCTGTCTGCCTTGCTCATCTTCTGGTTTACTGTGCTCTTTGCAGTATCCTTTGAATCATCCTTGCTGTCTGATTTCTCATATACAGCTGCCTCGTCGCTGAAGCCTGCAGTCTTTGCATCCGACTTATCCGTCTTTGCATCCTGTTTCTTTGAAGCGGTATTAGTATTCTTTGTCTGCGCCTCGTCCTTTGCTGTGACACTCTGCGCCGCTACTGCTGAAACTACACTTGAAATAGCATCTAACATCTCTCATCCCTCCCTGGTAATGTGCGTGCGGGAATCCTTTCCCGCTATACTATTATCAACCTGTATAGCGTCTGATATAGCTAAACAGTTTATCTCTTATATTGTGTATCGGCTGTTTTGTATCTGTTTCTTATAGCCCTTGCCGTTATTTTTTCAATTTTCTGCCAAATATAAATGTCGAAAAATATATTACCGATGCAATAATCACTATCATCGGACCTGTTGCCACATTGGTGTAGTATGACACTGCGAGGCCGACTATACCGGAAAATACTGAAAATATCACTGAAAAGAAATGATACTCACGCATATTTTCCGAAATATTCCTTGATGAAGCCGCCGGTAATATAAGCAGAGCATTTATTATAAGTATACCTATCCACTTGATGGATAGCATAACTATGAGTGCTACAAGCACCGCAAACAGATTATCCAGAAGACGCACATGGATACCCTTGCTTTTTGCCACGCTTCTGTGTATACATATGGCGTTGAGCTTATTGAAGCAAAGCACCCAGAACACTATAGTGACCACAAAAATCACAATTAGATAAACTATCTCAGTCTTTGTGATGCTTAGCACATCGCCCACCAGTATACTTGAGTATTTGCTGAAATTGCCGCCCTTTGACAGTATCGCAAGACCTATCGCCACAGAGCACGATGAAAATACCGATATAATGGTATCTGTCGATGCAGTGTTCAGACTGCCTATCTTATTTAAAAGAAGTGCAAACACTATCGCAAATATCACCATGGCAAGCGAGGTGTCTGCCATGCCACATACCACTCCGACAGCGATTCCGGTAAGTGCTGAATGTCCGAGTGCATCTGAAAAGTATGCCATCTTTTTGTTTACAATCATGGTTCCCATTATGCCAAAAAGCGGTGTGATGATGAGCACAGCGATAAGGCATTTCTCATGAAATCATATTGAAGCCAGGAGGTTATATTCATTTGTGCTCCTCCTCTCTCACCCAGGATTCCTCTCCTGTGTAAAAAATTCTCTCAAATTCCTTGCTCTCGAAGACTTCCTTCACAGTCCCCTGCTTTGCAACGGTCTTATCAAGCAGTACAACATGGTCTGCGTACTTTGCCACATAGTCCAAATCGTGCGATATCAGTATGATTGCAAGGTCATAGTGAGTCTTTAAATAATCCATGGTCTTATAGAAAAGCTCCATGCCGTTTTGGTCTATTCCGGACACCGGCTCATCCAACAGCAGCAGATTCGGCTCGTCCATGATTGCCATGGAAAGAAGCACTCTCTGCAGCTGTCCTCCCGAGAGGTTGCACACCTGCTTGTCGATGAGCTCCTCAGCCTCAAATACCTCGAGTGTCTCCCTTATCTTTGCCTCTATCTTTTTGCTCTTTGGCAAAAAAAACAGGATAATTGTACTGATAGCTTGCTATGAGGTCATACACGCTGACCGGTGTATTTTTCTCGATATTAACAGACTGCGGCACATAGCCGATTTTAAGCTTAGCCATATGTCCGTCCTTAGTATCCTTGAACTCAATCGTACCGGTGTGAGGTATCTCGCCGAGTATCGCCTTTATGAGTGTAGATTTTCCGGCACCGTTCTGGCCTATTATGACATTGAAAGAGCCGCAATGTATGTGCATATTTACATCCTCAAGCACTGTCTGCTCTCCAAAGCTCACTCCAAGGTTATTTATTTTTATGCAATGAAAGCCACATGGCTGTATTATTTTCCGCATATTTTCTCCAATTTTATTTAGTAAATGCCTCTTTGATAAGCTCTATATTGTGCTCCATACCATAAAGATAGCTGTCCTTGTCGTACTCTCCCCTGTTGAGAGGGTCGATATAAATCACATGCACATCTGTCTCACGCGATACGGTATCTCCCATGCTCTTTCCGTAGAGCTCCTCAGCGAGTATTACCGACACTCCGTCATCCTTTATGGCACCTATTACCTGCTTTATCTCACCTGCGCTGACTGAGCGCTCCTCGTCAAGGTCTAACAGATAGCATGCATTCATGGAAAAATCATCAGCTACATATGCATAGGCCTCATGGAATATGATGATATTCTGTCCATTGGTAAGACTCTTTATGCTATTTATCTTTTCTTCAAGCACTGCAAGCTTTGCATCATATGCTTTTGCATTTGCATAATATTCATCAGCATGCTTTGCATCCTTTTCGGCAAGCCGGGATGCGATTGTCTGAACATGGTGCGGTAACGCGGCACGCTCATCCATGCATGGGCATTCTCATCACCGTGGTCATGGTCATGCGCGCTATCTGATTCTGCGTCTGCTTCGTGGTCATGGTCGTGGTCACTGTCCGATTCTGTGTCTGCGTCGTGATCATGGTCGTGGTCACTGTCTGCATCATCCTCAGAAAGAAGTGCCACATCCTCACAGGCCTCAACCACATCAAGCTTCGGATACGCCTTTGCTACATCTGACATAAACGACTCTATACCGCCTCCGTTTATTACAAAAACATCGGCTGTGGATAAAAGCTTCATATCCTCCGGTGTTAGCTGAAAATCGTGCAGACAACCGGTCTGTGGCTCGCTTAAGTTTTCAAGTCTCACGCCTTCCACTCCGTCTACTATATTTAAAGTTGCAATATACATTGGATAGAAGGATGTCACGACTGTAAGTATATCGTCAGCTTCGTCAGTATTTTTTGTATTGCCCGAAGAATTTGATACTCCACCGGCAGCGCCTTTCATACCTGCTGTGTGCTCATATGCCATTACCGCAAGCGTACACACTATCAATATACACAAAAACATAATGCCTACAAATTTGCATTTATTCTTCATATATTAAATATTCGCCTTTCTTTCTATAGCTTTATTTCTATCACTCTATTTCGACTTTATTTCTTTTTATGATTATTAACGCTTTTTTTGCTCTTGGCCTTATCTCTGCGTTCTTTAGTCTTTTTGGCAACCGGCTTTCCGGTCTTCTTCCAGCGCTCCTTTTTGTGCGGCTGGGATGCAGCGGCTCTTTTTGCAGCTGATTTTGCCTCGCGCTTTGCTTCTTCCTCCTGTTTCATGGCAAGAAGCGTCTCCTCGTCAAACACGAGTGAATCTATGAGATTCCAGATTTCGTCCCTGCCTTCCTTTGACATGGACGAAAACGGTATAACTACCGTGCCCGGCTTCACATGAAGCACATCCTTGATAGTCTTTATGTGTGCGGCAATCTGGCTTTTTTTCAATTTATCAGATTTGGTTGCAATGATGATCGGTGCAAAGCCCTGGTTTACCATCCAGTCATACATCATGATATCATTGTCCGATGGCTCATGCCTTATATCTATTAATAGAAACACTGCCTGAAGCTTTTTTGAGGTGTGAAGATAGTTTTCTATCATCTGTCCCCATTTAGCTTTTATTTCGATATTGGCATTGGCATAGCCATAGCCCGGCAGATCGACCAGATACATGGCGTCATTGACGTTATAAAAATTGATGGTCTGTGTCTTGCCGGGCTGTGAAGAGATCCTGCAAGTGACTTTCTGTTCATGAGCGCATTGATCAGTGACGACTTGCCTACATTTGACTTGCCGGCGAATGCCACTTCATTATACTCATTGTCAGGGATTGTGCTTGTAATTCCGCAAACTGTCTCTAAATTAACACTTTTAATTACCATAATCTCTTCCTCATTCTTATTTTACAAATGCTATCTTCTCCACCTGTGAAAATCTCTCCACCGGCACGATTTCCATGCCGTCTGTTATTTCTTTTGAAATCTCCTCCAGGTCCTTTTCATTATCCTTTGGAATACACACTGTTTTTATTCCGATTACTTTGGCTGCAAGCAGCTTTTCCTTGAGTCCTCCTATCGGAAGCACCCTGCCGCGCAGTGTTATCTCACCTGTCATGGCTACATCTGCCCTGACAGCTCTGTCTGTAATAGCCGAGAGCATGGCTATCGCCATAGTGATACCTGCAGATGGTCCGTCCTTTGGCACTGCGCCCTCCGGGATATGTATATGGATATCATGCTTCGTATAAAATTCTGCATCAATGCCATATCCTTCGCTTATTGAGCGCACATAGCTAAGTGCCGCCTGTGCCGACTCCTTCATCACATCACCAAGCTTACCTGTGAGAACAAGCTCACCCTTGCCCGGCAGCACATTCACCTCGACCTCGAGTGTGACTCCACCCACGCTGGTCCATGCCAGGCCTCTAACGATTCCAACCTCTGCGTGATCATTTTTCTTCTCCGGACTGTACTTCGGATTGCCCAGATACGTCTTAAGATTGGTCTTTGTAACCTTTACAGCAGCTTCGCTGTCCTTAAAGATTTCCCTGGCAGCCTTGCGGCACAGCTTGCCGATAGTCCTCTCAAGCTTCTGACTCCGGCCTCTCTGGTGTACAGCCTGATGATATCCTTTAAAGCACCATCTGTTATCGTAAGCTGTTCCTTTTTAATTCCGTTTTTGCTCTTTTGCTTCTCAACCAGGTGTTCCTTTGCTATGTGAAATTTCTCATTTTCAGTGTAGCTTGACACCTCAATAAGCTCCATCCTGTCAAGAAGCGGCTTTGGAATGCCTGAAACCTCATTTGCAGTTGCAATAAAAAGCACCTCCGACAAATCCACAGGCATCTCAATGTAATGATCCCTGAATCTGCAGTTCTGCTCACTGTCAAGCACCTCGAGAAGAGCGGCTGATGTGTCACCCTTGTAGTCACTTGACACCTTATCTATCTCGTCCAACAGCATGAGAGGATTTGAAACGCCTGCCTGTCTTAAGCCATTTACTATACGGCCCGGCATAGCGCCGATATATGTCTTTCTGTGTCCACGGATTTCTGCCTCATCGCGCACACCACCAAGAGAAATACGCACATATTTCTTCTCCAGTGCAGACGCAATTGAACGGGCTATGCTTGTCTTTCCTGTTCCCGGAGGACCTACAAGACATATTATAGGACTCTCTCCCTTGCTTGTCAGATTTCTGACTGCCAGAAACTCAAGTATTCTCTCCTTAACATCCTTTAATCCGTAGTGATCATCATCGAGCACCTGTGCTGCATGGTCAAGATCCTTGTTGTCCACAGACATCCTGTTCCACGGAAGCTCAAGTACAGTCTCTATATAGCCTCTCTCAACTGTGCTCTCTGATGAGCTGCTGCTCATATTTCTAAAGCGCTTTATCTCTTTTTTCGTCTTTTCCTTTACGTAGTCAGGCGCATCTAACTCAGATAGCTTTTTCTCATATTCATCAGCCTCCGAGTCAGCATTCTCGCCCAGCTCCTCACGTATCACACCAAGCTGTTCACGAAGCACATACTCCTTCTGATGCTTGTCCACACGAACCTTTACTTTTTTCTGAAGCTCATTCTTTATGGAAATAACCTCCACCTGGGAGAGAAGTAATGATACTATAACCTGATATCTGTCATTGATATCCTCTGCCTCAAGCACCTGCTGCTTAAGCTCATATGACACCGGCAGATTGTTGGTTACATAATCAATGAGCTTTTCAAGATCCTCATACTGATCTATCTGCCTGATAAGCTCCTTGCTGATTTTGCCGATGACTGCCGCATATCTGTGAAAAGCCTCTCTGACTCCGAGAAGCATGGCTTCCCTGAGATCCTCCGGCAGGCTGTCTGCATTACTATCACAATAACAGATTTCTGCCTCAAGGTACTTCTCATTACCGGTAAAGCCAAGCAATGCTGCCCGGCTTATTCCATCTACAAGTATTCTCACAACATCATTCTGTAATCTGACAACCTGCTTTATATCAGCAACAATACCCATCTGATAGAGATCTTCCTGAGTCGGGTCCTCACTGTCCACATTCCTTTGTGTGACAAGATAAATCTTTTGATCCTGCTCCATAGCCTCCTCGACAGCACGAAGGGAGCGCTCTCTGCTGATGTCGAAATGGGCAATCATCCCCGGCAGAATAGTAAGCCTCTCAGCGCTACTGCAGGCATATTCATAATCTGTTCTTCCACTTATATCTCCTGTATTATTGCACAGCCATGCATAACAAACCGCTGTGCAATTTATATTATCCGATGCTGTATCTTTTGTAAAATACCGCCATGTACTTATGATGCCGCTTTTTCCTCGATATATGCCTCCGGCACACACTCACCATCTAGCTTTAAGTTTTCCTCAACTGTATCCTTGTCGATTACGCACTTGCTGATGCTCTTGTCTGACGGTATACGATACATAAGGTCAAGCATAACAGCCTCCATGATGGCACGAAGTCCTCTGGCTCCTGTCTTTCTCTCAAGTGCCTTGTCAGCGATGGCATTTACTGCATCGTCTGTGAACTCAAGACCTACTCCGTCAAGCTCAAAGAGCTTGGTGTACTGCTTGATAAGCGAGTTCTTAGGCTCCTTAAGTATACGGATAAGTGCATCCCTGTCGAGTGCCTCGAGAGAAACGGTAATAGGTACACGTCCGATAAACTCAGGAATCAATCCAAACTTTACAAAATCCTGTGGAAGTGCATGCTTAAACGCCTCTCCTACATTGAGCTCTGTCTTTGACTTTACATCTGAATTGAAGCCTATAGATGATGTATCCATACGACTGTCGATAATTTTTTCCAGACCATCAAATGCTCCACCGCAGATAAAAAGTATATTAGTAGTATCAATAGGAATAAGCTCCTGCTGCGGATGCTTTCTTCCGCCCTGTGGCGGTACAGATGCCTCTGTGCCCTCAAGAATCTTTAAAAGAGCCTGCTGTACACCCTCGCCTGACACATCTCTGGTGATTGAGACATTCTCTGATTTCTTTGTAATTTTATCTATCTCATCTATATAAATGATACCATGCTCTGCACGCTCGATATCATAATCTGCCGCCTGAATAAGCTTTAATAGGATATTCTCCACGTCCTCACCTACGTATCCTGCCTCTGTAAGTGTTGTAGCATCAGCGATAGCAAATGGAACATTTATCACTCTGGCAAGTGTCTGCGCAAGAAGTGTCTTTCCTGAGCCTGTAGGTCCAAGCATGAGAATATTACTCTTCTGAAGCTCTACATCTGATGTATCACCTGCCAGAACTCTCTTATAGTGATTGTAAACAGCAACCGAAAGCACCTTCTTTGCCTGGTCCTGTCCTATTACATAATCGTCCAGAAACGCCTTAAGCTCCTCCGGAGTAACAAGATTTATATCATCCTTAGCGCTGCTTTTGTCCTCATGGCCATCTACGCCTTCTTCCTCAAGAATCTCGGCACATATATCTATACACTCATCGCAGATAAAAGCTCCATTAGGTCCGGAAATCAAACGATTTACCTGGTCCTGTGTCTTACCGCAAAATGAGCAGCGAATCTTTCCGTCGTTTTTTTCCTGCCATTATTAACTCCTTTTATTGCATGAGGGCATCCCATATGGGGTACCCTCTTAAATTCATCTAACTTCTGATTATCTGTTTGTTATTACACTGTCTATGAGACCATACTCTGCGGCTTCCTGTGCTGACATATAGTTGTCTCGCTCTGTATCAGCTGCAATTGTCTCGTATGGCTTGCCTGTATTGGCTGCTAAAATTTCGTTTAATCTCTTCTTTGTCTTTAAAATATTTTCTGCAGCAATCTGAATCTCAGTAGCCTGACCCTTTGCACCGCCAGATGCTGATGAATCATAATCTCTGCATTTGGAAGAGCATATCTCTTGCCCTTTGCACCGCCTGCAAGAAGGAAAGCTCCCATGCTTGCTGCAAGACCGATACAGATTGTTGAAACATCACACTTGATGTACTGCATAGTATCGTAAATAGCAAGTCCTGCTGTAACCATTCCACCCGGTGAATTGATGTAAAGGTGGATATCCTTATTCGGATCCTCGGACTCAAGGAATAAAAGCTGGGCAACAACAAGGCTGGCTGTTGTCTCATTTACTTCCTCTCCAAGGAAAATGATACGATCTTTTAATAATCTGGAGTAAATGTCGTAGTTGCGCTCTCCTCTGCTGGTCTGTTCAATGACATATGGTACTAAACTCATATAAAATACCTCCTTTATAAAAGCTCAAAAGACCGGCTCAGAAAATAGGCTTCTGAGCCAGTCAATCAAATCTTGATTCAAAAATCTTATTCTTCTGTAGACTCTTCTGCATCAGCCTTTTTCTTTGCCTTTGCACGCTCTTTAACGTTGTCCATGATAAGATCTACGGCCTTTGTGATAGCAATGTCTTTCTTCATAGACTCCTTCTCAGCATCTCCCATGTACTCTTTAAGCTTATCAGCCTCCATGCCGTATGCCTTAGCCATCTTCTCTACCTCAGCATCGATATCTGCATCAGTAACCTCGATGTTTTCCTCCTTGGCAATCTGCTCAAGTACAAGGCTGCTCTGGATACGTGTTGTAGCCTCAGGACGAACCTGATCCTTAAGCTGGTCAACTGTCATGCCTGAGAACTGTAAGTACTGCTCCATTGTAAGACCGCTCTGTGCGATTCTCTGAGCGAACTCCTCAACCATTGTCTCACACTGTGTCTCAATCATTGCCTCAGGAAGATCCATCTTTGACTTATCGATAATCTTCTGGATAGCCTCATCCTCTTTAGTCTTCTTAGCTTCTGTCTCTTTCTTCTCTGTGAGGTTCTTTTTGATTTCCTCTTTGTACTCAGCTAATGTATCAACACCTGCTGCATCCTGTGCAAACTCATCATCAAGCTCTGGAAGCTCCTTAGCCTTGATCTCGTTGATCTTAACCTTGAATGTAGCCGGCTTTCCTGCAAGGTCTTCTGCCTGATACTTCTCAGGGAATGTTACATTGACCTCAACCTCATCGCCTGTGTTCTTTCCTACTAACTGATCCTCGAATGTATCGATGAATGTGTGTGAACCAATCTCTAATGGATGATTCTCACCCTTTCCACCCTCGAAAGCTACTCCGTCAACAAATCCCTCAAAGTCGATAACTGCTGTATCTCCCTCTGCTACAGGACGATCTGTAACTGTAACTGTTCTTGCATTTTTGTTTCTCTGGTTCTCAAGCTCAGCGTCAACCTCTTCATCAGAAACTGATGTGTCGATCTTTGTAACTGTAACGCCCATGTACTTACCAAGAGTAACCTCAGGTCTTACAGCAACCTCTGCTGTGTAGATGAAAGGCTGTCCCTTCTCAATCTGAGTAACCTCAACTGTTGGGCGTGAAACAATGTCAACACCGCTCTCGTCAACCGCACCTGCGTATGTCTGCTGCATAAGAATGTTTGCTGCATCCTCGTAGAACACACCTGCTCCATACATTTTCTCAATCATAGCTCTTGGCACTTTTCCTTTACGGAATCCAGGTACACTAATCTGTTTCTTCTGCTTCTGATATGCAGAATCCAATGCTTTCTCTAATTCCTCAGCTGCTACCTCAATAGTAGCTTCGCCATATTATGCTCTAAATTCTCAACCTGTACACTCATGTCAATCGTTATCCTCCTTAAAAATATATATGAATGGTATGTACATCAAATGTAATGTGGGCATGCTTTTTAAACTGCTAAGCCCAGTCATTGGATGATTATAACACAACAAATCCACTATTTCCAGTGTTTTTTACATTAAATTTGCTTTTGTGTATAATTCCATAAATTGTCAGCAATACCAAAACATATTTTTGTCATTTTACGGCATAATATTTCCATACACATACAGCTTGTGTATAACGTTTTAAAAGGAGGTATTGCATTATGGCAGCATCAAGTAGTAAAAAGGCTTCTGTACCGGAGGCAAAAGAGGCTATGAGCCGTTTCAAGGAAGAGGTTGCTTCAGAGCTTGGAGTTCCTTTAAAAGAGGGCTACAACGGTGACCTTACTTCTAAGCAGGCCGGTTCAATCGGTGGCGAAATGGTCAAGCAGATGATCATGAAGCAGGAGCAGCAGATGAAATAAGCTCTGCAATAGCAGGCTTCAAATGTACGCTTCAAATGCAAGCATAAAAAGAGGCCGCGCACCATGGGGTTGGTGTGTGACCTCTTTTGTTATAATACTAATAATATGATTATTTGCTGAACGTTGTATTAGTATACCAGTCCCTGTCGAATATGCTCTACTGTGGCATCGTCTGTGAAGTATCTGACAAGCTCGAGTGCAAACGCAATAGCTGTTCCCATTCCACGACTTGTAATCACATTGCCATCCACAACTACAGGCTGCTCAAGCCATTGTGCACCGAGCAGCTTTTCCTCAAAGCCCGGATGACAGGTAGCTTTTTTGCCCTCAAGTATATGATTCTCACCGAGCACGCTAGGCGCTGCACATATCGCTGCAACAAGTTTTCCCTCAGCGGCAAAGCTCTTAATTGTCTTTACTACTGTCTCATCCGCACCGAGGTTTAATGTACCCGGCATGCTCCCGGCAGTACGATTGCATCGTAGCTGTCAAAATCAGCCTGTGCCTTTGTGGTATCTGTCTTAAATGTCACCTGATGAGAGCTTGTCACCTCGGCTTTTTCCGTGATTGATATGGTTTCAATCTCAAGCTTTGCTCTTCTAACTATATCTACTACTGTAAGTCCTTCAATCTCCTCACAGCCGTCTGCCATAAAAATTCCTACTTTAATCATATTTTTCTCCTTTATTTTTCTTTGATAATACTATGATACCTTTTGACCCTTTAATCATACTATAAAAAGCTGCGGTTCGTCCTTGAATTTTTAAATACCGGTCATTATAATCATATATAAATGATATGAGGGTAAAACAAAAGTATAAACCGTAACTATAAATCTACCAGTAACCTGAAAGGATATACCATGGAAATCGAAAGAAAATACTTACTTAAACAGCTTCCTTCCAATTTAGACAGCTACGCGAGCAAAAAAATCGCCCAGGGCTATCTGTGCACCTCGCCTGTTGTCAGAGTCAGACGCTCAAATGACAGCTATTATATGACCTACAAGGGAGCCGGTCTTATGGTGCGCGAGGAGTACAATCTTCCTCTCACAAAAGAAGCCTACGACCATCTTGTCCAAAAGATTGACGGTCGTCTCATCGAAAAGACACGCTATCTCATACCTCTTGACGGTGGTCTGACCGCAGAGCTTGATGTATTTGAGGGTGATCTGGCTCCTCTTACACTTGTGGAGGTTGAATTCGACTCTGTCGACGCAGCAAATGAATTCACAGCGCCTGACTGGTTTGGCGATGATGTCACTGAATCCGGCAAATATCACAACAGCTATCTGAGCCGATTGGAAAATTCATAGTACTGCCTGGTCTTTATCGTATTCTTTAAATCATCATACCGCTTTTGCAATGGGCCCTCAGGAACTACAACATCCATAACCACCGCTATGTCATCTATAAGGCGATCGGTTATGATATCCCTCATTGAAATAAGTATATTGTACTTCTCTTCAAAGGTATCCGCATCAAGAAACTCCAGCAAACGCGGATCCGGTGCCGGCTCATAACATGCCTGTGTCTGAACACTCACAGCTTCAGGTGCATTAGCTGCAATCGCATTAGTGCTCAAAGAAATACTCTTTCCCGACATATCCTCCGGCTTATCCTTAAGTGTGATCTTCTCAAATCTGTATTTCTGCTTCACATCGGGATATTTCTCATGGTCCACCTCGCTTACAAACATGTCGAGTGGTCTGGCGTATATCCCAAAATCATCATATAAAGCCTGATAAATCACAAGCTTTTCCCCTGTCTCTGAATGTGTTGCCACTGTAACTATCTGATACAGCTTATTCTTAAAGTGCCTGTAAAGCTCTCCGGGCTTTGGTGTTCTGTCCATCATTTCTGCCTCTTTTCATATTATTTAAAAGTTGTTAATCATGTCTAAGCCTTCTCCAAGGAAATCTCTCTCAAACTCCAAATTACCGCTGTATCCCATGGCAATCAGATCCTCAACACTGCCAAACATGCTCTGTGTCTCAGCCTCTATAATCTTTGCACCATCGGCTGCTTTATTATGCAGTGTCTGGCAGTTTCTTGAGTGCTCCTGAGCCATCCTCTGCTGTGCCTCGCTATGTCCGTGCATAGCCTCAAGCTCTTTTTGTGTCGTATCATCCGCAAAGCGTGCGTTATTTTTCACGGCCCTCTGCACTATATTCGGATTGCTCTGCTGTGGTCTCTGCTGTGGCTGTACTCTCTGCTGCATCTGTGATCTCTGAGGCTGCTGTGCTCTCTGCTGCATCTGTGGCTGTGGTTTCTGCTGATATGTCTGGTTCAATGCATTCATACCCGACTGAACTGTATTCTGCATGCTGTTCCATATCTGCTGTATCTGCTTCTGCTGCGGTCTCGGTTTGTTTGGCTGCGTGTTTTTACTGCCTGCGCTCTTTGATTTTTTGTTAATGTAAAAAACAGCTCCTAATATAATAGCCCAAATTATAATATCCATATTCTGCTCCTTTATCAATCTGCATTTTCTATGTCAATCCCTGAATATCCTGCACATATCGCGCAGTATGTATTCTGCTGTCTGTTCCGGCTCCCATTGCTTTGTAACACCCACAAGCAGCGGATTAAGCTCCGACAGTATCCTTGCCGTGCGCCGGTCTGTCGTGCCCTCATACTTATCGTTTATGGCCTCAGCTGCTTCACACATGCCTCAAGCTGCTTTAATATATCCTTCCAGAACTCCTCGTAATATATCTCATGCACTCTCTTAGTCTTTTGTGTGAAATTTAGCTCTGCAAGCTCTTTGTTGCTGTGCCCCAGATAGAAATATGACAGAGCAAACAAATCAGGCTTTTTCCTTTCAAGCCCCTCATTTGTCAGGTGTATCAGATTCTCTATCTCACTCTGTAAAATGATACCGTTGTCAAAGGATGACAGATATCTCTCCCCCTGCTTTACAACAGAGTCCAGAGTCGTGTGAAAATCCGTGTCCACCTTGCTGATTAAAAATTCATCGTCAAAAATGCCGCTTTTCGCTTTGCAAGCCTTTATCAGCTCTCCAAAGAGCTTCCGGTCAGCCCCTGTGAGCTCACGATACCCAATAACTTGCTGCTCAAGCTCCTTTAAATCTGAAAGCAGGCTGCTTAAACCTGTCTTCACGCCATAATAGCGCTTTGCAACACCGGAGGAATTCTTTTTGGTTTTGACATACAGCTTAAGCCAGCTGTTGACCACTGTCATGTCGGCACCTGCCGTATCCATCGCTGTCTTAAATTTCTTTTCCGTATCACTTAGTCCTAAAATCATCACACACCCTCAAACATCATTCTAAAACCATATAATAACAATTCTACACCATTATCATATTTTTTTAAAGAGCCTTTTTTCTCTCTGAAAAGCCCACTTTAAACGCAAAAAAGGAAGCCATACAATAACTGTATGACTTCCTGTATACACTGCATGTTATTCGCATCGTCGTGCGAATGGCACGAATGGCTTTGTTATGATAGCAAAATCAGATTAACGACCGAACTGCATATCGTTGTTACCTGATTTTGTTGTGAACATCTCAAGCATGTTGATTGGATCGTTGTAATCCATAAGCCATCTCACGGGCGAAATCAAACTGTCCGTCCTTACGGCTGTTAAGGAATACATTCCACTCCTGCTGCTCAACCTTTAAGTTGATACCTACCTTTGAAAGATCAGCCTGGATAGCCTCACCAATCTTTACATTGGACTCTGAGTTGTTTACGAGGTATGAGAACTCGATAGTCTGGTTTACCTGGCCTGTGCTCTCATCTAATAATCCGATAGAAGCAAGAAGCTCTTTAGCCTCCTCGAAGTTCTTATCGTAATCTGTGCTGTAGTAGTCCTTGTTCTTGAACTCGCCACCGTTACCATCTGTAACACCCTCTGGGATAAATGTTGTGGCAATCTTCTGTCCACCCTGGGCGATTGTATCGATGATGTACTGACGATCGATAAGAAGACAGATTGCTTTTCTGAATATCTTAGCCTGATCAGCATCTAATCCAAGTTCTGAGTAGAGCTTAGAGTTGATGTTGAAGCCTGCGTAGTATGTTCCAAGGTTGTCTACTGTGTAGAACTCGCTTGTCTTCTTAGCTGCCTCAATCTCTGCTGTAGGAACTGAATCAATAAAATCAAGGTCACCGTTCTGGTAAGCTGTGTAAGCTGAAACATCATCAGATGTAAGCATTACGTTCATCTCATCAACTGTTACATTGTCAGCATCCCAATAGTTAGGATTCTTAACATATGTCATGCTTGAATCATGCTTCCACTCCTTGAGTGTGAATGCACCGTTTGTAACGAACTTGTCGCTTGCATCGTTTGCCCAGTCATCATTTCCCTCTACTGACTTCTGGTTTACAGGGAAGAAGAATGGGAATGCACATAAGTCAAGGAAGTATGGTGTAACTGCTTTAAGCTTGACTGTAAGAGTCTTTCCATCATCAGAAGCAACTACATCATCAGCAGCAAGACCCTTTGTATCATCATATCCTGCGAATACTGCGCAAAGGTAGCTGTAATCTGCAGCTGTCTTAGGATCTGCAGCTCTCCTCCAAGACCACTCGAAATCCTTTGCAGTAAGCTCATCACCATTTGACCACTTAAGACCGTCACGCATTGTGAATGTGTATGTGAGGCCATCCTCAGAAACCTCATAGCTCTCTGCACATGCAGCTCAAGCTTGCCCTCAGCGTTGTAACGCATAAGACCCTCAAAGCTGTTTACTGCAAGACATCCGCCGTCAACAGTACTGTTTAATGCAGGATCGATATGATCAGGCTCTGATGCCATGTAGATGTTTAACTTTCCGGCATTCTTTGTATTCTTTGCATTGTAGAAGTATTTCATACCCTCTACTGTTGAGTATACGCCTGTGACATAATCCTTGAGCATATACTGGTCATTGTAGTAGTAAAGTGGAATAACACACCATGTATCCATAAGCATATCCTCTGCCTGGTGCATCATCTCTGCACGCTTTGCAAGATCTGTTTCTGTACGGATAGAATCTACTAACTCATCATAGCTTGTCCAGTCTACCGCTGTTGATACAGCAGTATCAGGAGTGTCGTTAGTAGTTGTTTTGTTGTTGCTCTTGCTTCCACAAGCAGTCATGCCAAGTGCCATAGCTGCAACAAGAGTAAGTGCTACTAATCTCTTTTTCATCTTTCTTCCTCCTAATTAATATGAAAAATAAATTTATGTTAGAACCGGCACATGTGGCTTAAGCTATATGCCGGTAAAAACCTTATATTAGCGGTTGAAGCATGCAACCATATGTCCGTTTCCTCTGTCTGTAAGCTCCGGACGTGCTGCTGCACACTGTTCTGTCGCATATTTACAACGTGAACGGAACGGACAGCCGCTAGGCATGCGAAGAGGTGAAGGAACATCTCCCTCAAGCACGATTCGCTTGCTGTGTCTGGCAGTCTCCAGGATCCGGAATCGGAACCGCTGAAAGCGCGAACTGTGTGTACGGATGAATTGGATCGTCCATCAGCTCATCAGCATCTGCA
>ENA-OQBT01000526-OQBT01000526.1-human-gut-metagenome-genome-assembly--contig:-NODE-526-length-22790-cov-5.872744_pt1 | contig 22790 bp, 25 predicted proteins | sample MGYA00242749_ERZ504557 | MGnify/ENA primary metagenome ERZ504557 (study PRJEB26092, sample SAMD00036243) | human gut metagenome | host: Homo sapiens | study: EMG produced TPA metagenomics assembly of... | reverse complement strand
CGTACTGGATGCCATGGCACTGGCTGAAAAATATGGCAAGAATAAATATGTATGGGATAATAGCGTAGATGACTATATCCTGCTTAAAAGTAATGAAGAATATTTCAATGATCCGGTTTGTAAGAATGGATACTTCCGAGGGGTAGAGACTTACAATTTCGTTAAGGAAGTAATGAGCAGAGGGGAAGTGTATAAAAAGAAAATCAAAGACTGACAGCCACTCCTTTTATTATTTCAGGTGGACTTTAAAAACCACTCCGCCGGAAAAGTAACGGCAGCGGTTGAACTCTATCACCGCATTGATATAATCTTTCCAAAAGCTGTATTCAGCACCTATATTAATTGTACGGGCGTCATATTCAGCCATAAGGTTCAGTTTCAACCGGTTCCGTAGGGTTGAAACTTCAGTTCCATCAGGCTGGAACTAAGGTTTCACCAGATTGTAACTATGGCTTTGTCGGGATGCAACCATAGTTCTGGCGATCCGCAATCAGATTCCCATCAGGATGTAGTCAGTATCTTGTTCGTTGGTGGACGATATTCTGCCGGTCCGGTTTCCGGGTGCTGTGTGCCTGTATTCCCGCCTTTTCCCAGCGTTTGATCATCCTCCGCCTCCTGTTTCTTCCCCCTCCTACGGACTTTTTGGGTAGAAAAGAGGTAAAAGTGGTGGCAGCAGCCCTTTTTACCATATAAAAAAAGTGCTGCCACCACCCTATGAAACGTCCTGCTCATGGTGCTTTCAGTGGAAAGAGTGATAGCAGTGGCAGCAGTTTTGCAAAACTCTGTGGTGGAGGTTTTCGCGTAAGATCCGGAATTTCATCTCAAAAGATAAGGACGTTTTTTAAAAAGATCAAGAACTTTCAAAAAAAGATAACGGCCTTTTTTAAAAAGAACAAGAGCTTTTTTAAAAACGTCTTGATCTTTTTACCGCTGCCGGAAATACCGGGAACTTTGCGATCACACTCCATAGAAGTACAAACCCTTTACACACACTTTTTACGATAAAAAGCCAGAAAACGCCCTACTTTATATCAAGCCGGAATATCCTACAAAAAAAGAATATATAGCTGACAACAAGCATGTTATACAGAAATATGCTTCAAAACGTAGTGAGGGCATGAGAGATTAGTGAGGGCATAAGGAAGAGCAACTATTTTTACCACAACTACACAAATTATTCATGATCAACATGTTACATATACAGTGAGAGCATGAGGGCATAAACGCTCCCAACTTTTTTTGTGGATTTGGGCTGATAACGATGAATAAAATAATGTATCAAGCTATTTTATAACGTTACTTACTTATTCCAAACTACAGGATATTTTCAGGCTTGTCCGGATATTACCTCACCTCTTTCCGCCCTTCATAATACTTTTGCCGAAACGGCGCGGACGGCTGAAAAAATAAATACTTCCTCTACTCACCGACTGGTAGATAAGGTCGGTCTTATCCACATAAACATATCCGTTTTCACGGATTTGACTAAAAGTCTGTATGCCGATAGGGTATTTCATAATTTAATTATTTAGCACATAATATTGTGAAGATAAACCAAACAAACCGATTTCATTCAATCCTGATTAAACATTTTTCATCGCGGACGACTTAGCATAATAAAAAGAGTTTCATTTTGAACTGAGATTTCGAAAGAACCAACAGCACAAAAAGAAACACCCGAAAGACATTTACTATAAACCCTCCCTCCCTTTTCACTTCCTTGCGGAAGCATCAGCGTGGTAAAGTGGTAGAAAATCATCAGAAACGGATACGGAAACGGGTCAGTTTATCCGGATAGGTACGAAGAGAGAAAGTACACCCATGTTTTATCAAAACTTCACGAATAAAAATAAGACCGATACCCTGTCCGTTAGGCTTGGTGGAGAAGAAAGGACTGAACAGTTTGGTTTCCACCTCTTTACTGATACCGGCACCGGTATCAGCAATTTCCAACATCGTAGGTGATACGGAAGTACGGATAAAGATATCTCCTGTTTCCCCGATACTTTCAGCCGCATTCTTGATAATGTTGACTAGTACTTGCTCAAACAGAGAAGTATCCATCATCACTTCAGGATTCTCTTTACATAAATCAAGATGCAGCGTAATCTTACGGTTACGGCAAACCGTTTCCATAAATGTCTTGCAAGCGGCTACGCGGTCATTCAAGTCCACTGATTGTAATTGAGGCTCGGGAATCTTCACCACATTGGCAAAATTTGTGATAAAACGGCTCATGCTGTAGCAACGCTCTATGCAGACTTTCATCACTTCGCGCAAGTCTTCCGTATCCTCCATACATTCCAAAGCGCCATCCACCGTATCAAGAGTAGAGGTAATGCCCGCAGTCGTATTATTCACCTCATGTGCTATCATACGGATCACTTTTTCGTATGCCTTTTTCTCTGCTTTCACCACCTCGGAAGTCAGACTTTCCACCAGAATAAACGGATGAGAGAAGCCTCTGTCAACAAAAGAAAGCCGGGAACAGCGGTAAATCATGGAGTCGCTCAGACGAATTGTTTCAGTAGTATCTTTGGGAATACGTTCTATTTCTTCGGCCAAAGGGGAAGCCAACTCGCACAGCAATCGGCCTCTGACTTCCTCTGCCGAAGAATAATCCAAAAAACGAAGAGCTGCAGCATTTAGCATGGAAATATGTCCGTCCAAAGTCAGTATGACAACTCCCATGGGAGAAGCGCTGACCAGCAGGTCAAGAAAATGATTCTGCTCACGCAACCGAAGGCGCTCGTCTTTCAACTGCTCCATCATGCGGTTGAAAACCAACACAATGCGGTCGGCTTCCTTTTGTCCGACAGGAGTCAGCCTACTGCTGAAATCCTGCTCACGAAGAAGCTCCATACCGTTGCCGATGATATCAAGCGGTTTCACGACTTTGCGATAGAAATAAACCAGAAACACAAGACTGAATGTAATAACTCCCTCTCCTATATAAAACAACGCACCGCGTTCCTTCAATGTAAGAACGAGCAGGATAGTCCATACTGCTGTCAACAGTAATGCTAAAAAGAAGAACAAGAATTTCAGTTTCATATTTTATCCGGTTCCGTTTTTGCTAATCATTCACTTGTATATTGTATTTCTCCAAACGGCGATAAAGAGCAGCCCGGCTGATTCCTAAGGCTACGGCAACCTGTGACATATTATTGTTATACTTCTCAAGCGTTTGTAGAATAGTCTGCTTTTCTATCTCCTCCAAGGTCATGCCTTGCAGATTCGTTGTCACCTTCTGTTCTATAGGATGCTGGTATTGTGATTTAAAATCATCCGCAGTCAATATTTCCTTTCCACTGACCAGCAAGGTACGTTCCACCAAATTCTTTAATTCACGGATATTACCCGGATAAGGCAAACGGCTTAAATAATCCATCGCTTCAGAAGTAAATTCCACTTTGGGAAGACCGTTCGATTCACATTGTTTGTCGGCAAAATGACGGACCAATAACGGAATATCCTCACGGCGTTCGCGTAATGCCGGAAGATGCACCGTAATTAAATTAATACGATAGAACAAATCCTCGCGGAAGGTGTGTTCCTGCACCATCTGTCGTAAATCGGCATTCGTCGCACTGACCACACGGATATCGACTTTACGGGGACGGCTGTCGCCCAAGACTTCAAAAGTCTGTTCTTGTAACACGCGAAGCAGTTTCACCTGACAGCTTAAATCCAAATCGCCAATCTCATCCAAAAAAATCGTACCTTTATCAGCCAGTTCAAAACGTCCTACCCTGTCGGCTGTGGCATCCGTAAACGCACCTTTCTTATGACCGAACATTTCACTCTCGAACAAAGTATGAGAAATTCCTCCCAAGTTCACTTTCACAAAAGGTTTCTTGCTACGGGGACTGTTCAAATGTACCGCTTCGGCTATCAACTCCTTGCCTGTACCACTTTCACCGGTAATCAAGACCGATGCGTTGGTACGCGCTATCCGCTTGATCGTGGCCAGCACATCCATCAGTGCTTTACTCTTTCCAATGATATGGCTACGGTCAAAGCCGTCATTATCTTCCACCGGAACCTCTGCTTTCTTATCTTGTGAAGTCAGTTCCAAAGCCGTTTCTATCCGTTGCATCAACGCCACGTTGTTCCAAGGCTTGGTAATAAAGTCAAATGCACCTGCCTGCATCCCTTGCACGGCAAGCTGGATACTTCCCCATGCTGTCATCAATATAACGGGAACATCGGGCCGGAACACTTTGACCTGTTTCAAAAGAGTCAATCCTTCTTCACCACTGGTGGACAGGGTGAAGTTCATATCCATCAAGATTAACTGGGGCGCAACCGAACGGACTATTTCAATAGCCTCTTTGGGACCCGGTACGGCCTGCACATCATATTTCGCCCTTTTCAGCATAAAGCTCAGAGAAGAACGAATGGCACTGTCATCGTCTATAATTAATATCATAATGCTGCAAATGTAGAAATTATTATTTTAATAAGTACAAAGACAACCCCATTTTATATTCAAACAGAATTGAATAGTGAAAATCCTATTGTTTGATAATCTTCTCGAAATCGGCATCAATATTAGTATTGGTATTGAAATCCCACAATGTCAAGCTGCGCAACTGGTAATAATAGTACCAATAATAGAACAACTCATTGATATGCTTCTGACGAGCCTCATCTTTCTTTGACTGGGAATCATTCAAATCCAATGTCGAGATTTTACCGACCATGAAGGTTTCCACATTGGTGCTGTAACGTTTCTGGGCAATCTTGTCCGCATCGTCTGCTATCTGCAACTGGGCCTGCTGGTTATTGAACTGTTCTACAAGGATAAACAGATTCTGATTGAAATTCATGGTCTCCTGACGTAGCTTGCTTTCAGTCACATCGCGGTTACTTTGAGCAATCTTTACCTGACCACGACGTTTTCCCCAGTCAAGAATAGGAATTTTAAAACCAACTTCTACAATCTGGTTATCTTTCAAACGGCGGTATGCACTATTAAATTCATTGTCTGTTCCTGTAAAACCTACCTGTGCATAGAGCTTGATTTCACGTAAATTACCTTTCGCCTTAGCCACTTCAAAATCTGCTTCCAACTGGCGGCGACGAATATTGTGCGCAAATGAATTATTGGCAAGTGCTTTGTCCAAAACATCCGGATAGTTCAGCAATACAGTCGGAATCGTCTCGGGAACAACCGGTTCCAATTCCTCATCTTCTCCTAATGCTAGAAATGAACGGAGTTTGAACATATTACTTTTCAAGTTGCTTTCATTTTCAGTCAACGTAGAACGGGCATTCAATACATTCAGTTCCAATTGCAACAAATCATTTTCACTGATCTGCCCCATACTACGCTTTGCCTTAGCCACTTCATACAGTTTATCTGCATTCTTCAGATTCTGTCGGGCGATGCCTACATTTTCCTTAGCCAACAACAAATTGAAAAAATAGTTGATAGTAGTCATGGTTACCTCTTCGGTTGCAGTAAGAAATGCGGCTTTAGCTTCAGCGTATCTCACCGGTTCGATGCGGCGGTTCCATTTAATTGTATTCACTCCGAAAATAGGTTGTTCCAAAGTCAATGCCACAGGAACAGACATATATCGTTTTGATTTATCTCCATCCAGTTGTTTCAAGAAATCAAGAGAGGTATTCAATGAGAGTTTACCACCGGTCAACCAAATATTCTGATCGATAGAAACTTCACCATTCATTTCCATATAATTATTACGTACAAATGTATAAGCACCGTTATCCTGCTGATAAGAATTATACTTCTTATTATAGCTGGGAATAGTGGCTTCAAAATTCATTTCCGGAAGCAAATCCGCACGGAAAGTACGATATTCCCAATAAGCGGTTTTCAGCTCGTTTAAAGCTACGGCCGCATCTACACTTTGCACACGGGCAATAGTAATGGCTTCCTCCAAAGTGATGGCACGTCGCTTTTCTTGTGGCTGCGCTCCGGCAACCAACGATATGCCAAAGGCTAAAAATAGAGATATTACTTGTTTTTTCATTGCGTTATTATTCTTTTTATCAAAGGTAAGGCAAATGGTATGCCAAAAAACTATTTCACTGTTTTATAATACCTTACGACAAAAATGGAGTGTCCGAAATCGGACACTCCATTCATATACGAACACTGCTGATCATGTGACAATGAAATAACATTATTCATTATGCAACGCGTCTGCCGGCTCAATCCCCATCGCTTTCCGGGCGGGAAATAAATGCCGAGCAAAATTATTATCCCCAACAACAGCATGGCCGACACAAAACAAAGCAAAAAACGTCCCCAAGCAGGTTCCATTAATGTATGCACAGTAAGATCCGCCATCTGCATATTCGCACAAACAAAAACAGCGGGAATGGCAGCCGAAACCAAGAGAAGGATGCCCTCAAGTACATAATAACCAAATACATTCATCCTACTGCAACCTAGTGCCATACGCAAAGCTATCTCACTTCGGTTTTTACGAGTCCGAAACCAGAAAGTACCCAGCATCCCTAAAAATATATTGAAAACAAAGAAAAGGATAACGGCATAGGTAGTATTCAGATAATTCACCGTTCCTTGCTCTATATCGAAAGCTTCCTTCATATCGCCATACGAATTTATATCGTATAAGTAATAAGGGCCGATAGATAATTTCCCTTGCATATCCTGCATAAAATGTTCGGTAAATCCCAGTATGGAATTGGAAGCCACACGCACCGCAATGTGATGCCAATGAGTCAGCGGCGGACTGGAAGATAAATAAAAGGTTCGTAACGCTCGTACTCATCGGTCTTATGAGCAGGAAGTACCGCCATTACCTTATAATTAGTTTCCGGTTGCACACTATTCAGAAAATAAGGATTGAAACAAGTCTCCCCTACTCCATTGCGTCCGCTAAACAAGGAATCACTTAACGTTTCACTCATCAACACCGGCATGGGGTATTCATTCTTGTCCCAACGCTCCGCCTCAAATGAGCCTGATAATGGCTGCAAACGAAATACCTTGAAATAAGTAGGGCTGACATAACGGATGAAACAGCCTACCACATGGGTCGAATCCGAATGCGGAGCATATCCCTCATACATATTATTTCCCGTATAAGGTATTGTCCCATAATAAAAACAAGCTTCCTCCACCCCTTGATATTGTTGGATTAAATGATAGATTTGTTCCAAATATTCAGCAGAATGACTCATTAATACAGAATCATTTTGCAAAGCCGGCTTAATATTCAATTGAATATCAAAACATTCTCCGTGTCATATCCTTTAGTCTGACGGGCAGCAGCCTCATAATTATAAACCAGATCGATGCTGTACCATAGCAAGATAAGAACAACAATCAATTCAACCACACCCATACATTGGCGTGCCTCTGGTTCCACATTTGTCTGAATAAACTCTTTATCATTTTTCTTTCCTCCTATTCTCCTTTGATGGTAGTCGCAATATTACGATGTGTGACCATCCATACCGGAATCAATACCGACAATAAATTAAAAACAACACATACGCCGAAAACCAACACAAATAAAGCAGGATGCAACAACAAACCTCCATCCAGACTGATATCTGATAATTCTACCTCGCCGCTACCAAACAACCATACACGTCCCAGCCAAACCAACACACACGAAAACAGATATCCTAAAATTCCACCCAAAAAGACCGTAAACAGATTCTCTAAAAACAACCTCACCATAATGGAAATACGTGATGCACCATACGCCTTGCGAACTGCAATCTCTGTCACACGCTCCTGCATTCGGGCATTGGTCATACCTGAGATATTAATAGCAGGAACAATCAGCAAGACCATCAATAACATACTGTAAACCAACGGTGCACTAATATCTTTTCCACGAAAAAAGGTATATTCCGTATGAGTATAGAGTTCGTTCATCTCGAAAGCATATTCTGCCGTTGAACTATTCAAACGATCCTGCCGATGCTGTACTTCAGTCCGTACCTCTGCAGGACGAGTGTCCGGCAGCAGTTTGAGCAATCCCAGACGGATTCCTCCCAAGCCCCCTGTCCAAGTAGCATAATAGTCTTCATTTTCCAATGAGAAAGGAACAAAAGCATCAGCGTATGCTGTCTGGAAAATAGCATTGACATCTTTCACCACGCCTACCACTTTAGTCGGAAAAAAATTACTTTGATATTCTTTTCCTACCACATCCGTCGTGCCGAAAAGCTGCAAGGCCATACGCTCGGTTACCACACTGACACACCGACGGGCATCATACTCCTCTTGTGTGAAAGGACGTCCCGCTATAAATTCATAATCAAAGAACTTAAACCAGTTATCAGCCACAGGCCGCACAAAATAGTTGAATATCTCATTCGAAGCGGACAAGTTACAAGGGGTCTTGGAAACGCCACGATACCAAGTAACCTCTTTTACACCAGGGAGCTCTGAAAACAATGCTTCAAAAGCCTTGCGTCCCATACCGCTGTTCTGGTTGGTATGATCCTGCTTACGATAGGTCATTCCCGAACCTGTATACATCATATCGCTCCGATCACTTTCCGGAGCCATATCCATTGTACGGAAGTCATAAATCATCACTACCACCATAACAAAAGCGATAGTGACAGCTGTTCCTATAATACTGATTGTAGCATAAAAAGGATTCTGCCGTATCAGATTAAATGCTTGTAATAATAGCTGTTTCATTCGTTTTATCTCTTCATTTTATTTATTCTTCATGTAATGCCTCAGCCGGTTCGATACTCATGGCACGACGGCAGGGTATCCTATTCCAATGACAATCATTCCAGCAATCAGAATGAAAGTGCCCAGAATTGTAATCGCAAAACGACCTTCCGTAAAAGGCATACGTGTAACTTCCACCAGTTCGGCATATCCCAAATTCCACGCTACGACCAATGCAGGAATAGCAGATACCAACAATAAAAAGACTCCTTCCCCCATCAGACGACCGCAGATTCCCCAACGGGTAGAACCTAAAGCTATACGCAACGCAATTTCGACACGCCGATGCTGTGTCCGGAACCAGAAAGTTCCGATAATGCCTAGAAAGATATTCAGCAATAAGAAAAATATGATACAAAATTGCGTATTCAACTCATTCACCGAATCCGTTTCATAAGCAGTGCGTACATCACTCAAAGGAGTTATATCCAAAAGATATAGATTGCCCACCTGATATTGACGGTCGGCATCCACTATCAAACGGTCTATGAATCCATCATTCTGTCCCTCACGAACACGTAGGCAAACTTCTATATAAACCGTTTCGCCCAAGGATTCCATTACCTCATCTGTCAGGTACACAGCAGCATAACGGGAGCCGTAATCATCCGGAGCTGTAAAATGATCATAACGGACCGGCTCGGTAAGAGCAGCTATAGAAAGGTGCTCCGCCTCCGGCTCATTCCGCCAAACAGGCACCCTACGCCCTAAAAGTTCCTTACCATGCCAAGGTGCATCCTGATAAACATCGGCAATATTCACAGATAAGACCATGCCGGACGGTGTCAGTGCCTCAGCAAGGCTTTCACTATCCGAACCGTCTATATTGCGATAACGGAATACATTAAAATACTCCGGAGTTATCCATCGTTTCAAACTACGTACCGGGACTGTATCCAGATAAAATGAAAAACTGTTTGCACCGTCATTATAAGGTATACAGTTTTGCGAGAGGCTGACTGCTTCCACATCCGGACGATGCGCAAGCCTGTTTACAATTTCATGCAAATCGGCAACATCTTCTTTCATAGTACGGCCAGGCTGATAAGCAGCCGCCTTCGAAGTCATCCGCTCAAAACGAAGAACATACGTATTTTCTATATCAAAGCCCATCGGCAAATTATAGATGCTCAATGTGACATATACCACATCCACAATATACCATAATATGACAAACACCACAAAAAGTTCCATCCACAGAAACGCATTGCTGCGGCGCTCGTTCCATATCTGTTTCAATAAATTCCTGTTCATGATCTAACGTTGGTTTAAAGCGTCCGTAATATTCATGCGCGATGCCCTCCAGGCAGGAATGCACGCTGACAGCAAATTCAAGAGCAGGCAGAAAATGAATGCGGCCAAGAATATCCAGAGACTGAACAACATATCTGCCGAAAGACTGGTTTCTCCTATTTGGGCACGGTTCTCGCTATTGGAAAATAAGAAATCATTCAATAAAAAAGTACATGCATAACTGAAAAGCATTCCTACTGCTCCGGCTATGAGCGTCAATAATAAGTTTTCATAAAACACTTGCCTCAACAAGACATTGGCAGTAGCACCAAATGCCTTCCTCACTCCTATTTCCGACATGCGCTTCCGCATACGGGACAAAGTCATGCTACTAAGATTTATAGCCGGTACCAACAATAAAATGACAATCACCAGCAGGTAGTACAAATAAGCTTCCTTCGCCTGTAACTCTCTTCCCCAGTGACGAAAGATAAAAGAGAAACGATCATCGGGTTGTCCACGATAAAAGATTTCAGAATCCTGCAATCCGTCATTAAATTTCTGACGCAGACGTTCCACCTCTTCTCTGATAGCAGGAAAATCTTTCTCCGAATGTGCCAGAATGACCACACGAAAAGTTCCCATCGCATTGTCATACCAACACTTCCTGGCTATTTCAGTTGAATTGAAAGGTATCCAAATCTGCGCATACGAAGAAACAGCCAGTTTGGATACATCTTTCACAACACCCACTACCGTATAATCGGCCAAGTTAAGTTGGACTGTACGCCCCACTGCTTCTACCGTACCAAATAAATTCCGGGCCACAGAAGCGCTAATTACAACCTTAGGAAGTCCGCTTTCACTATCGGCAGCCGTAAACGGCTTTCCGGCAATAAAATCAAAAGAGAACACTTTCCAAAAAGTATCGTCAGTTTCAAGATTATCCACTGTCATCGTTTTTCCCGCAGGTACAGAAATACGCATCCTGCCTCCTGTAGACACTATAGTTACCGTTTCAGGAACAGTAAGCGCCTTAAAACACTCTTTAGCCACCGTAAGTGACATACAGCCGTTTGATGAATTATCACTAGTATCTCCTTTCTGATGAATAGACATCGCTTTCATATAAAGAGAACGTGAACGGTTCACCTCAGGCACACAATCCGTAATGCGCACTTCCAACACCAAAACGATGACCATGATCATACAAATAGCCAATGCCGTTCCTATAATAGAGACCAAGCTGATGAGCCTATTCTCACGGAGTTGGAAAAAAGCCTGTTTGAAATATAGTTTTATCATGTTTGTGCTATGCTCTAAAATCTTTTAACAAAAAAAGAAATTACTCATTATGCAATGCTTCCGCCGGCTGAACTTTCATAGCCTTACGTGCAGGAATCCAAATGCCTACTACAATCATCAATGCAATCAAAATAAAGGAGATAAGAACTGTTATTATGAAGCGTCCACCTTCAATAGTAGTACCATTCATCCAAGCATTCAATTCACTATTTGCCAGATTCCAATTGATAAAAACAGCCGGAATAGTGGCTATAACCAATAGCAGTAATCCTTCCACCAACTGGCGTACAAAGACACTGTGGTCTGTTCCTCCCAAAGATTTCATCAAAGCAATCTCACCACGTCGTTGCTGAGTACGAAACCAGAACGTGCCCAGCAATCCTAAAAAAATATTCAACAATAAAAAAACCATACCCAAAATATAGCTGCGCATGGAATTGGTTTGTGACTGTTGATAGTTACGACGGATATCATCAAACGAACGCACTTCGGCTATAAACACATTCCCCACCCGATATAGCTTCTCACTATCAGCTTTCAAACGGGTTATAAAATCTTTATCCTGATCTTCTTTTACCCGTACACACAATTCAAGTCCCACATCATACCAATTCTCCGGCAAAAGTTTCACCATACTGTAGCTGTTCCATGCCTGCTCATAATCTGAATACCGGACTACCTCCAACGATGCTCCCAGCGTATAGGTTTCCGTCGTATCTCCAAACAAATAAAACTGTTTTCCTACCAATGGAGTCAAATCTCTTCCGTAACGTTTCTTGTATAAATTATCGGAAGCCAAAAAATTCTTGGGATGGCTAAGCAACTCCGCCAATTGTTCAGGAGTTCCCCACGAGTACCATGATACTGGAAAACCCGGACAAAATCAGGACTTACTAAACGTCGAATAGTCCATCCCGGCGACTGAAGTGTGTCATATCTAACCTCCGTACCGCTGTTACTCCCATTATAAGGATAAGAATTCTGACCAAAACCAACCGCCTCTATATCCGGACGATATTTAAGACGCTCGGCAAGTCCTTTCACATCTTCCCGCTGCTGCTCTTTTGTCTGATTAGGAATAAAATCAGGACTTTTATCAGTAAGGCGTCCCATTTGTATCAAATAACAATGGGAGATATCAAAACCACGTGGCTCATAGTAAACAGCTGCCTTAACATACATATAATCGACAATATACCACATAACAACGCTCACCAACAACAATTCGGTAACAAGCCAAAGATTGGAACGCCACTCATTCTTTATCTGTGTCAATAGTTTCTTATTCATTCTAACTCTTCTTTTAAATTCTTAGTTTTCCATCTATTAATGTATCTTTCCTCCCAAAGCATTGACTATGTTAGTACGCGATGCCCGCCATGCGGGAATACCGCTACTAAGCAAATTCAATACAAAACAGAACAACAATGCATAGAGGAAAGTAGATGGTTGCAATAAAATTCTGGAATCAACAGTAGGCGCATTCAGAGTAACACTATAAGGTTGTGCAAACAATATATCAGTGCCCCAATAAGCGAATAATATACTAATGAGCAATCCGATAGCCCCTGCCAACAAAGTGATTACGAGATTTTCCATCACAATCTGCCCCACCATCTCTATGCGGGTACTTCCAAATGCACGACGCACACCTATCTCGGCTACACGCTGACGCAAACGGCTTTGCGTCATGCTGCTCAAATTTATGGCAGGAACCAATAATAGAATAATAAAGATAATGACACGCTCACGACGAGCCGCTTTTAAATCCGGTTCCAAATTGGCAGCAAAAGAAATCGATTGGGTTTCCTGGTCATAAGGACGGTTGCGATCTATCAATGTATACCCTTGATCAGCAAGTATTGAATTATACTCATTCATACGGCGCTTAGCCTCAGCACGAATCTCATCAAAATCCTCACGGTCATGCGCCAACAGAGTTACACTCATCATTCCCATGTGGTTATCACTCCATGTGTCATTAGACAGGTTGGTCGAAGTGAAAGGAATCCATACTTGCCCGTAAGCCATATCGGCAAGAGTTGAAACATCTTTCACTACTCCTACTACACGATAAGGAGCATGACTCAGCAGAAATTCTTTACCTACAGACTGAATAGAACCAAACAAGGCACGTGATATGCTCTCTGTTATAACAGCTACAGGCGCCCAGCTGTAAAAGTAGCTTCATCATACGGCTTTCCATCTGTAAACTGAAAATCGAACACATGAAAAAAATGTATCATCTGTCTCACGCACATCAGCTCCTATCGCAGGCGCACCAGGTAGGGAAACAGGAGTGGACACCGTCATGCAACAATAAACAGTAACAGCCTCAGGAGTCTTCAACGATTTGTATACTTCACGTGCAGTCTGTACACTCATCGGACCATTACTTGTCCCATTTCCCCAATCTTTATGACTGATACTCATATAATGTACATGTAAAAAACGGTTACGATTGGACTCGGGAGAAAAAGGAGCGACCTTTACTTGTTGCATCATCACTACCAACATAATAAGGAAAATACTCAGCGCAGTCCCCACAATACCGATAATACTGATAAGCGGATGTTGGCGTAGTTGTGCCAAAGCTTGCTTGTAATACTGTTTTATCATTTTCGAATTCTATTTTATTATTTTCTTATACACTTTATATCTATACTAGCCAAAGTCATGCCAAAGACACAAAAAACTGAATATAAACATATTATCTTTATTATACACTATCCGAAAATGAACACCAACTTCATTTTCGCACACGATTTCATTTCCTGATATATAAATTAAAGCAGAGATACAATGTTCTATATTTCCAAATAGATCCCAAATGTATCTCCGTTTTTCATTAATTCCATCTTTTAATAAAATGAATATCTGATTTACTCACCATGCAATGCCTCAGCTGGCTGGATACTCATGGCCTGCCGTGCCGGAAACCAAATGCTGATAGCGGCAATAGCCCAAAGTAACAGAAAAGTAACGAGCCCTCCTATCAGGAAACGTGTGAAACTCCATTCTACAGGCCATGTCTCTACTAAATCAGAAATACCTAAATTATAAGCTACAACCAAAGCAGGAATATAAGCGATGGTTATCAGTAGAAAGCCTTCTCCCATTAAAAGAGTCTGAAGATTGTGCGGCGTAGCCCAGCAACCAGACGGACGGCCAGTTCTTCACGACGCTGCTGCGTACGGAACCAGAAAGTACCCAATATGGCCAAAAACGCATTAGCTAAAAAGAATCCAGCAATGGCCAAATAAGTATAAAGATCGCTACGATAATCAGCTAGATGTTCATTCCGGTAATAACTCATAGGACGCATATCCGCCAGATACAGATTACCCACACGCAGCTGTTTCTTCATCTCTTTCCGGAATGATTCCACAAAGCCAGGACGGTCGGCATCTGCTTCACACGAATAAATATATCATGATAAGGAATACTGCCATAGCTTATCTTAAAATCTCCCTGTCCCAACTGTACAATGCGATAAACGGCTTTACTCCAATTGGAATATTCATTATATTTCTGATTCTCGCATACGGCGGCCACACGCACCGAATCTGGTTCATCCTCGCGCATGGAAACCCCACTATGAATAAACCGACCGGCTAGCTCCACTCCTTTTACAGTCATATTATTTATGTCCGGATTCAACAGCCGACAAGCTGTATTTTCCGTCACCACAAAATCATTGGTATGTGATGCCCGCCGGGACAACTCTTCAGGCGAACATTCATCAGCCCCTCTGACACGAAACACGGTAAAATAAGAAGGAGTGACTTCCCGATACATCGCACTGGTCTTCAATGTATCATAAGACATGGTTCCACTACCGTTTTTCCATATATAATGGAAATGCATCAAAGTATAACATGCACTTTCTACTGCCGGATGATGTTGCAGCCGATTATAAAATTCCAAATATTCAGCTGTCACTTCATCATCAGACCGACTTGCTGTGTCACACTCCACGCTTTCATTGGGTAAGACGGCCGCTTGTACATAATATACATGCTCCCAATCAAACCCTAATGATTTCTGTTGGTTCACTACCACAGCATACACATAATCCACAGCATACCACAGTGAAGTAGCAATGACGAACATTCCAGCCATCAGCAACAGATTGGCACGAAGATTATTCTTTATAATAATTAATAAATGAATCAGCATAGCCTTAGAGTTTTTGATTTAACGAATCGACAATCGGAGTATGGGCAACACGCCAGGCAGGAATGTATGCCGAAAGCAAATTAAGCACCAGACAAAAACAAAGCGCCACAAAAAATACAACAGGACTGACCATAGAAACATTCATGGTAGCTGTTGCTCCCCAAGCAGTCTGAAGCAACCAATCACTCATCAGCCACAGACACAGATAAGAAAGTCCAAGTCCCAGCATCCCACCGATTAATGTCAATACAAAGTTCTCGTTCAAAACCTGCCACACCAACTCTCCCTGTGTAGCGCCAAAAGATTTACGAATACCTAATTCTTCCAGCCGACGACGCATACGGGTATGTGTCAATCCGCTTAGATTAATGGCGGGAACCAATAAAATAACAATAATCATAATGCCATATTTCCAATATGCCGCATCCAGATTTTCATACGAGTTGGCAAATTTACGATTCAACTGAGTACGGAAGTTATCCGGTTGCCCCATCAGTTGCAATTCTCTCTCACCCAGTGTCGTATTAATCTGTGCCACTCCACGGGCCACCTCATTACGGATTTTCTCAAAATCATCTGAACTATGCGCCAAGATAGTAATGATATGATTTCCCTGAGTTTCTCCTGCTTCCACCTTATTGGCTATCGCATTCGAAGAATAAGGTGCATAAACCTCACTCCATGCAAACTCACAAAAACGATTTACATTCTCTACTACACCACAAACAGTATAATCAGTAAAATTAATCTGTACAGGTTTCCCAATAGCAGCGTCCACATCTCCATAAAGACGCCTCGCCACACTTTCAACAATAACAGCTTTCTTTATTCCCGACTGAAAGTCAGCCTGGGTAAAAGGTTTTCCCGACAAGTAATGAAATTGGTATATCTTCCAAAAATCAGCATCTGTCAGTAACAACGGTGTATTGACCTCTTCATCAGCTCCTGGAGTACTGACTAATACTTCACCGGCTTCATAAGTAACGCATACAGCTTCGGGAGTTTTCAACGGATAAAAGACTTCTTTAGCCATCCACAATGAAGGTCGGGAATGACCTGCGCTGTTAGGTTCTTTCTTGTCATATACCGTACGCTCCCATTTGACGTAAAGCGAGCGTGAACGATTTACTTCAGGAGCATAGTCCGCCGTTTTCGCTTGATAGACAATTAGAATAACCATTATCAAAGCAATAGCGAGGGCAGTTCCCAATATAGTAATTGCACTTAGTAACGGTTGGTTACGCAATTGATAAATTACTTGTCCTATTGTTTTTTTTATCATTATAGTACCTTTTCATTAATGGTCCGTAGAAAAAATGAAGTAGCCTCCAGTTATTGCACCTGACGGCCATCAAAGAAACGGATAGTTCTTGAAGTCTGTTTGGCTTGTTCTTCATTATGGGTTACCATCACAATGGTACGTCCATCTTCTTTATTCAATTTATGCAACAACTCCATTACTTCAGCACCCATTTTTGAGTCCAAATTTCCGGTAGGCTCATCGGCAAGGATAATTTCGGGATTGCCCACAATAGCACGGGCTATCGCCACACGCTGACACTGACCACCGGAAAGCTGTGTGGGCATGTGGCGCATACGATGACTTAAACCGACACGCTCCAACACTTCTTTTGCCAAACGGGTACGCTCCTTGGCAGCCATCTTTCTATAGAGCAAAGGCAATTCTACATTGTCAATCACATTCAGCGAATTAATCAGGTGGAATGACTGGAACACAAATCCCAAAGTCTTATTACGAAAAGCAGCCAGTTCTTTATCTTTCATACTTTCTACAGAAGTACCGTTTATTTCAATCTTTCCACTGCTGGGAGCATCCAATAACCCCATAATATTCAACAAGGTAGACTTACCGCAACCGGAAGGCCCCATAATACTAACAAATTCGCCTTTAATCACATCCAAATTTACATTTTCCAGTGCTAATGTTTCAATCTCATTGGTACGGTAGATTTTATTGATACCGGTTAATTTAATCATTGCCATAATTTTTCTTATTTAAATTGTTAATCTTATACACTTTTTATTTTTATGAATCAAAAGATATACCAAAGCAATAAACATTTAATTTTCAACAGATTATTATTTAATATATTGTCCGATAACGGACAGTATGATCGTTTTTGTCAGTCGTATTCATCCCACAACACATCTACGGACTAATACAACTGATGCTGTATACCGGAATAAGAATGCCAACAAGCATTATGAATAATATAAAAAAGTAAACAATCAAAAAAACGACATAGCCTAAGAACAAATTAAATTATGTTCGGGAAATGAGTGAAAAGGAAGAAAAGACACTTCATTTCCCGTAACAATCAATGTATTAATTAAGAGAGAGTTTTATCTTGTTGTTTATGTCATAGCTGCTTCTTATTTCAACTTCAACTTATTCTTGTTTTTGTAACTGCTCATATCGCTGACAACCACCTTGTCACCCGGTTTCAATCCCGATATGACTTCCACATATTCAAAATTACTGTCACCCAATTGAACTTTACGCTTCACTACTTCATCCTTACTATCCTGAACAAATAATTCATATTCACCGCGACCGACATAATAAGAAGCATTCGCCAATCTTAAAACCCCTTCTTTCACGGCATTCATTACATATACATCCGTCTTCAAGCCGGAACGCAATCGCTTGTTATTATCTTCATTCAGTTGTACAATGAACGAAATCACCCCATTCTTACTCAACGGTGTCACACTACTTACCGTTCCTTCCAGTTTCTCATTGCCAATCTTGACTATGGCACGTCCACCTGCTGCCACACGGTCACCGTATGTATCAGCTATTTCACCTTCCACTTTAAAGTGGCTCAAATCAGAAATGATAGCTACTTGACTACCTTCCGCCACCTGCGCACCTACCTGATTATTAATATAGGTAAGAATCGCTTTACGCGGTGAACGAATTTGAGCGTCATCCAATGTACGTTTCATTTCAGCAAGACTCTTTGAGAAAATATTGAATTCCAATTCCTTCACTTTCAAATCAGCCTCTTTTACTTTCGATTCATTTGCGTATTGCTGACGGAGCTGTTCCAATTCCAGTTTTCCTGTATTGAAGTTCAATTCAGCCTGACGAACCTTGTCCGTTGTTCCAGAACCCAAGCTATCCAAATAACGTTCGTTGCGAAGTTCTACCTCCATACGGTTCAATTTCATGGCAGAAATTTTCACTTGCATTGATAAATCGCTCAGATACGTATTATTATTCACTTTCAACTGCTCTAACTGATAACGTTTCATCTGTTCTTCATCCAGCAATTTCTTGTATTCGGTTTCCGTACTCTGCAAATCAAGTTTCAAAATCGGCGTACCTACATCCACGCTGTCTCCTCCCTTACGGTAAACTTCCACGATACGAGTATTAATAGGTGAATTGATAATCTCTTCAAAAGCCGGGACAACCTTACCGGAAGCACTGACACTTACTTCAATAGTTCCATTGTCTACTTCTGAAAACACCAAATCTTTCTTATTGACGCTACTTCGCATAAACGAAATCAATACAGCTATACATACCACTGCCGCCACACCTATTGCACCATATTTAATGAACTTCTTTTTGCGTTCCTTATCACGCACTTCTTTAGGGATTTCTCTGTCCATAACTTATTGTAATTTTATTATTGTCATTTTTGTACTAAAGAATAAACAACATCCGTGCCAAGAAAGCAACTTATTGATAATCAATAACAAATAAAACGTACAGGGTGTCCGAAATCGGACACCCTGTACGTTTTTAAACATCAGTTACCGTACTATAATGACTAACGCAAACGCAATATATCACCTACTTTAGGAGAAGAATCTTCCGGTTTCATCTTATTCATCTTATATAAATTCTTCAGACGAATACCATACTTTTGGGAAATGGAATACATAGATTCTCCCTCACGGACAACATGAACTATGTGTTCCTTATCCGCACGACGATGCTTTTTATCCAAATAAATAATATCACCTGGTTTCAATACATATCCTTTATAAAGATCATTGTATTTCCTCAACTTACGTTGACTGATATCAAATTCTTTAGAAAGTTTTTTAAATGTATCCCCCGGGCGTACCACAATATAAAGTAAATCATTAGCTAAATAAGGCTGATGCGGGTTTGGGAATTCCTTCATCCACTTTATACCATCCTTGGTATCATACTTATGTAATTCATATAATTCAATGATATCAATTAAACGATACGCATAGCGAGGGTCAGTAGCATATCCCGCCTTCTTCAGCCCATGTGCCCATCCTTTATAATCGGTGATTTTTAATTTAAAAAGAGATGCATAACGTGAACGTCCTTTTAAAAATTTAGAATGATCTTCATATGACTCACGAGGGTGCTTATAGGCACGAAAACATTCATTACGGGCATCATCATCATGCCGTACAGTACGACCAGTCCAGTCACCACCACATTTTATACCAAAATGATTATTGGATTTACGAGCCAGCATACTTTTTCCCGCCCCTGATTCCAATAATCCTTGAGCCAAAGTGATGCTGGCAGGAATACGATACCGTTTCATCTCATCGACAGCAAGATCTTTATACTTATGAATATATTCCTCATACTGCCGGTTACGGGTTTGCGCTTGCACTGTAAAATTACATAGACAACAAAGCAACCCGATTAATATAAATTTCAACGTATGTTTCATCATATAAAACTGTTTCAAAATCGCTACTATACTTTATCCGTTATATATAGTTGCAAACTTACCATTTTTATCCAGCTGTATGCAATCTTTTTAAATTAATTACGAATTTCATTCGAATTCCAAAAGTCCAAAGAAATCCGGACGATGAAAATCCGGCTTCTCTATTTTTATAGGACTCCATGATAAGAAATGAGGCTTTTGCAATTCATCTCCACATTTATAAAAATTAGCTCGTACAACCATTCCATCCAACTTGGTAATGGTATGCTTAAAAAATACCTTATACGGAATCTGCAAAGCAACCTCCCAAGTACATTCTCCTATCTTTTCTTCAAAAGTTTCTCTGCCCAACTAGCCCAACGCTTCACCTGATCTGTTATTTCAAGAGGAGCCATTTCTCGATTACTACGCTCCGAACCTGCTGCTAAAAGAATCGTAGCGATACAGTTACATTCCAAATTGTAATAAACGCCATCTCTCGCAGGAATAGAGAAAAATTCCACACAGGAATCTGTCCAGACACTACCGTTATCTTCACCGTATTTGGCACGAACACTATCTTCTACTACTTTATAATGAACTAATATAGCATCATTTGTATAGGCTATACGAAAAGAGACTTGAGGTTGATAAGGATATTCTTTCCAGTTCACTATATTAATAGGATAATACATTATGTTCTCATGATCAAATAAGGTCGGTATTTGTTGTGCATCCTGAACTTTGCCACTTAATTTCTTTACTTTCATCATATTATTTTTATTAATTAAATAGCTACTGTTAGCTTCACAAAAATATATACTTCCAATGAGAAAACAAAATAGTGGCTACCATAAACAGCAGCCACTAAAAGAATAAAGCCATAAAGACAATGAAAGTACTATTTTTTCCCCATTTCACCCATATTTACTTCTTCACATCGCCCTGTGACATATGTCTTCTTCCATCATGCTGCTTTTTCATTCCTTGTCTTTTTTTCATCTCTTTACGAAATTTATCACCATTGTGTTTCTCCATATTATACATTTTCTGAATTTGTTTAGGAGAAAGAAATTTCCGAAACTCATTATAATATTCCTCACGAATATCCAGTATCTTTCTACTCTGCGCGAAACGTGCCTTAATAGCCTGCTCCACTTCAGCATCTGTAGGGACCGGTTTGGGGATCTGTTTATCGGCGGCCGTTCTATTTGCAACATTTCGACAAACTCCCATATGACGAGTAGCCTGCATTTCTTCCATGTATTGTTTATACACCGGAATAAATTTAGTAGCCGTTGCGTCATCCAATGCCAATCCTTTTATAATTTGATTGCACTTGTATTTCCAGCATCTGTTCTTTATTAAACTGCCTTCTTTCAGATTTAGTTTCTTTCTTTTCTTGGGCAAAAAGTGTTACCTGACTTCCCATAACAATGGCTGCCAACACCATTAAAAAAAATTTTGTTCTCATCATTTTTTTGTTTTTAGTGATTAATCAATTTATAAATATATCATTTTCAGACAATTCCACCCATTCTGCTAATTCCTCATCAGACATAGATTCTATATAACGATCCAAAGTATCTGAATAAGAAGAGTCTAAATCCGTAGAAACAATAAGTGAATGAGAAGGCAACTCCTCTGCCACAGGTTGAGATATCGGAAAGAAAAGAACTCCCAACATGACAGCCGCAATAGCTAAAGTAGCCCCAATAATCAATTTTATTCTATTCTGCCTATTAAACCTCTCAGCCTGGGTACGCTCCAATACTTGTTTTTGCATTTTTCCGAAAAAGCCATCAGGGGTACGATAAGGCATCCGCTTCCCAATATTCTTAAAATCAAACTCCTTTTCCATCCTATCTTTAATTATTTATCATGTACTCTTTTATCTTCTCTTTTGCATAATGATAATTCACTTTCAACGTATCCACCTTCGTGTCCGTAATCCTGCTAATTTCTTCATATTCCAGTTCATCATAATAACGAAGATTGAAAACTACCCGCTGTTTTTCAGGAAGCATCAAAATAGCCTGCTGAAATTTCACCGCCATTTCGTTCTCATAATCCACATAATCTGACGCCATCAACTTATTCATTAACTCTTCCTGAACTTCTTCCGCCGAAACAGCTTGTTCTTTACGCATATTCAGAAAACGGAGACACTCATTGGTCGCTATCCGATAAATCCATGTTCCCAATGAACTTTCCTCCCTAAACTGAGGAAGATGGCGAAAGACGCGAATAAAGACTTCCTGCAAAATATCCTCTGCATCCTCATGTGATACAACCAATCTCCGGATATGCCAATATATGGGCTGTTGAAAAAAATCTATCAACAATTTAAATCCCCGTTCCGGGTCGAAGCCCATACTTCCCTAATTTTATCTTCGTTTATCATCTATTCGTCAAAAGTTTATAGGTTAGAACCACCCGAAAACAAGAAGTTAAAAGTGAAAATAAAGTTTTTACATTAATTATAGATGAAGTTAAAATAATCAATCACATTTCCAACAAGAGAAAAATACAACCAATCTTCCAGAATATGAATTTAAAGATTTCAAACTCAATCTTCCTAACAATAAATTTCAGTTCTTAGAAGAATTACCATATAAACAGTAGGGAAATCCCTAAAATAAATAGGGAAAAAGATAGAAAGAATATACCTTTTCCCAACTTATACTTTAGTT
>ENA-OQBT01000525-OQBT01000525.1-human-gut-metagenome-genome-assembly--contig:-NODE-525-length-22809-cov-2.874879_pt1 | contig 22809 bp, 33 predicted proteins | sample MGYA00242749_ERZ504557 | MGnify/ENA primary metagenome ERZ504557 (study PRJEB26092, sample SAMD00036243) | human gut metagenome | host: Homo sapiens | study: EMG produced TPA metagenomics assembly of... | reverse complement strand
CGCTCGCGCGGCGGATGAGGTCGGCTGAGCCATCGGGACGCAGCAGGACCTCGGCGGAGCGCAGCCGTCCGTTGTAGTTGTAGCCATGGAGTAGCCATGCGCGCCGGTATCGTGGATCACGAGCACATCGCCCATGTCGATCTGCGGTAGCTCGCGGTCGATGGCGAACTTGTCGTTGTTCTCGCATAGGTTGCCCGTGATGTCGTAGGTGTCCGTGACGGGCGCTGTGGTCTTGTCGTCGCCACCCGCTGACCCATTACCGTAATGTGGTGGTAGGCGCCGTACATGGCAGGACGGATCAGATCGACGGCGCTTGCGTCGACACCGATATAGTCCTTGTAGATCTGCTTTTCGTGGATAGCCTTGGTGACCAGGCAGCCGTAGGGCCCCATCATAAAGCGGCCCATCTCGGTGCAGATGGCCACATCGCCCATACCGGCGGGAACCAGGATTTCGTCGTAGGCCGCGTGCACCCCCTCGCCGATGGCGTGAATGTCGTTGGCCTGCTGCTCGGGCAGATAGGGGATGCCGACGCCGCCGGACAGATTGATGAAGGCGACATGTGCACCGGTCTCGCGCTCCAGGCGCACGGCAAGCTCAAAGAGGATGCGCGCGAGCTTGGGGTAGTAGTCGTTGGTGACGGTGTTGCTGGCAAGGAATGCGTGGATGCCAAAGTCCTCGGCGCCTTTGGCTTTGAGCATGTGGAAGGCTCGAAGAGCTGCTCGGTGGTCATGCCGTATTTGGAGTCGCCGGGGTTATCCATGATGCCGTTGGAGAGCTGGAACAGGCCGCCCGGATTAAAGCGGCAGCTGACCGTCTTGGGGATGGGGCCCGCGACGCGCTCAAAGAACTCGATGTGGCTGATGTCGTCAAAGTTGACGATGGCGCCCAATTTGTCGGCGAGCTCAAAGTCCGCTGCCGGCGTGTCGTTGGACGAGAACATGATGTCGTGTCCCGTGATGCCCAGCGAGCGGGCGATCATGAGCTCGGTATAGCTCGAGCAATCGCAGCCGCAACCGTATTCGTTGAGAATGGAGATGAGCGCCGGGTTGGGATTTGCCTTGACGGCAAAGTATTCCTTAAAGCCTGGGTTCCATGCAAAGGCATCGCGCACCTCTTGCATGTTACGGCGGATGCCCGCCTCGTCATATAGATGAAACGGCGTGGGGAACTGCTCGACGATATGCTCGAGCGTCTCCTTGTCCACAAACGGCTGCTTGGCCGCATATGCCTCGTTGGGAGTCAATGCCATGTCCCGTAAACCTCGCTATCCAGACGGCGCCATCTGCGCATCGAATCCGCATAGCGTGGACCCAATGTCCGGATAGCGCTCCTGCATTGCTGCAGACAGTCCTGCGGGTGTTTCCCGCAGGCCCACCAGGTTGTTCGTGCCCGAAAAGCCCAGTTCGGCGGGTTTCGCTCCCCACGGGGTCAAAGCCTGCCGGCTCGCCCGCGGTTCTTCGTGCCCGCGCCTCTATCAAGTGGTAACGACCCTACACGTTGCACTTTACCAAACAAGAGTATTCGTATATAACGTTTAAAAAATGCAGGGATATGCTGGAAATAAGGGTGCGGCAATCTTGCGGCACAATAAGATGGCAACTGGCGCGCACCTATGAAAGGAACCTTTATGACCGAGCTCCAAGAACTCCGTCGCTATCGGCGCGACTTGCACAGGATCCCGGAGCTCGACTTCGATCTTCCACAGACTATCGCTTATATTGAGGGCGTGTTGAGCCGCTCGCCTGCGAGGTGACCATCCGTGTCCCAGCTGTGTCTGCGCTTCTTCGATGCCGGTACGGACGCCGCGCATGCTACGGCGATTCGCGCCGACATGGATGCCCTGCCCATCGCGGAGGCAACGGGCGCGGCCTTTGCCTCGACGCATCCCGGGCAAGATGCATGCGGTGCGGTCACGACGGTCACATGGCCATGGCGCTCGCGGCGGCGACTTTTGTCGACCGAGCGGTTCGTGAGCAGCCGGGTGCCATCAAGCGCAACGTGCTCTTTGTGTTTCAGCCGGCCGAGGAAACGACCGGTGGCGCCAAGACGGTGTGTGAGAGCGGCGTATTCGAGCGCTATGGGGCAGATCGCATCTTCGGGTTCCACGTATGGCCCGACCTGCCTGCAAACACGTTGGCGAGCTGCTCCGGTCCATTGCTGGCGCGCTCGAGTGAGACGCACGTACGCATTCACGGGACAAGTATCCATATCGCCAAGACTTACGGCGTTCCCGTAAACGAATCACACGATGCGGCGCTGGCGGCTGCCAAGTTCTTGGTCGCCGAGCGCGAATTGATGGACGAGCTGGGCACCGACGAGCCTGTATCGGCAAGTTTGGTCTGCTGCAGGCCGGTACCGTTTGCAATGCGGTGGCGGGGGAGGCCCATGTGGCCGGCAGCCTGCGTGTGTTTACAGACGACATGTTCGACCGTGCACGCGAGGGCGTGCACCGCGTGTTGATGAGGCATGCGCTGCAACGGGCTGCACGTACGATCTCGACTTTGCGAGGGCTATCCGCCGGTTGACAACGACCCCGAGCTATTTGCCAATGTCGCGCCTGCTTTGCCCGAGCTGCAGCTCGTGATGAGCCTTTGCTGATTGCCGAGGACTTCGCTTTCTATCAGCGCCATCTGCCGGGTGTGTTCTTCTTGCTGGGCACGGGTGTGCCAGAGGGGCAAGAAAACCCGATTGACGCTGATGCTGCCCAGCCTATGCGATGAGTGCCCTTCACACCGATACCGTGCTCTTTGACGAGGAAGTCCTGCTCAAAGGACTCGATGTCTACAAACGATTGCTTGGCTTGGAGTGACGATGGAACGACGCCGATGGTCTGCCGTGTATAGTCCTGGTGGGTGCGGGTGCGGCTTGCTGCTGCTCCCGGTTATTGCTGTGAGCATTGGCGTGATGTTTGCGCTTGCTGGACTGGCAGCAGCGGCACTTGCGCTGTTGATTGTGGCCATTGGCGTGACGATTTGGCTATGCCGTTCTCGTGAGCAACGCCGTGCCGGCGGCAAGACCAATGTCGGCTGGGTCGTCTTCCTGATTATTGCGTACCCGCTGAGCATCAGTTACTTGGCGTTCTTTATCCTGCTGCTCATCAGCACCTTTACTGGGGAATCCGTCACGGTGGGGTAGGCTTCGACAAGCTTCTTGAGGATGAAACGAAAAAGGGGTCGGATGGGCGCTTTGCCCATCCGACCCCTTTCGCACGGTAGTTAATTCGGTCTCCTACTTGGCTGCCTCGCGGCGAGCGACCTCGTCGATCAAGATGCATCGCCGTGCTTGGCGGCGGCAATGCTCGCGGCCATAATCATGCCCATTGCCGTGATGTAGGCGAAGAGCATCGACGGCGCCACGTCCATAACGATGCCGGAGAGAATCGGCGTCGCCACCTGAGCCGCCATGCTCACGGTGTAGTAGTAACCGGAGTAGCGGCCACGCTTTGGGAGCTGCAACACTCCAGAATCATCGTGTACACGCACAGGTCCACGCCGCCCAGCGCGACGCCCATCAACAAAAAGACGCCGTACAACACGGGCGAGAAGCCGGGTGCCAGCCAAAGAAGCGCGGGGCACAAAACCATGATGACGGCGGTGCAGGCGACCTTTTTGCGGCCGATTTTGAGCGAAAGGTTTGCCAGGGGTACGTAGCTTAGCAGCGCGCCTGCAATCGTCACGATATTGATGATGGCATAGGAACCGCCCTCCATGCCGTAGAACAAATCGGCATAACGGCTGATATTGGTGGTCATGGCGTTATAGCTCATGTAGTAGAAAAACGTTGCGGCGAGCAGCATGATGATGGAGCGGCGTACGCCGGCGTCTGCAATGCGATTTTTACCGCCGGCCTCGGGGGAGTCGTCTTTGTCAATCTGATCCTCGTCGATGCCCATTGACAGCGATTTCTCGCGCATCTTTTCGACGAGGGCGGGCTCACGGACAAAGATGCCGTAGACAACGGCCGACACGAGGATAAAGGCGGCCTGCAAGATAAAGAGCGGAAGATAATCAGGTTTGTCGGCCTTGGGAACCATGACCGAGATGGCGACGAGCATAAGACCCGTTCCCGCATAGCCGACGATCTTTTCGATCGAGTCTGCCTTGGTTCGAAGTGGGCGAGGCGTAATATCGGCCACGATCGCGACCGTCATGGTGCGATAGGCGCATATTGCCAAAAGCGTGAGGATAATCGCGCCAATGAGCAGAGGTAGACTGCCCATGTTGTTGGCGAACGCGATGAGCGGGACGGAGAGTATTGCCACCGCGGAGCCGCCCAAGATAAAGGCGTTCGGCGCCCGAGTTTGCTTGTGCAACGGTCCGAGAGGATGCCAAAGAGCGGAAGCAGGAACAGGCCAAAGACATTATCGATGGCCATGATCGCGCCGGTGAGCGAGTTGGATAGGCCAAAGGTCCCTGTGAGCATCTTGGGAACGATGCCGTCGTAGACCTGCCAAAAGCTGATCATGCCCATAAAGGGTAGGGAGGCGAGGGCGACGGCCTTGGTGTCGAGCCGGGCCGCCCGCTTAAGATTTGGTTGGGTCATGCTGGTTCTCCTGGTCGGTAAAAGCGGGGAGGGGTGCTATCGGCCCCCGTTCTACAGTTGTTCAAGGTTGGCGAGAAACGCCACATAGAATTCGATGCCGCGCTTGTAGACGTCGACGCCGATGCGTTCGTTGGCGGCATGGATGAGCTTGCGCGCCTCGCCCGAGTAGATAAAGCCGCAGAAGCGGTAGACGCGATCGCAGATCTCGTTGAACTCGCGCGAGTCGGTACAGGAGTTCTGCACGTAGGGAGCAAAGCCGGCCTCGGGATAGACACCCGACACGCAGCGATGGATGTAGTTGAAGGCGGCATCGTCTTCGTAAGGCGAGATGGGCGCGGGCTCGGTGTAGGGAATCGCCTCGTTGATTTCGACGGTGACATGGTCGGGGCTTACGCCCGAGGCGCGGCACTGCTGGGCGGCGAGCTTGCGGGCGCGCTCAACGGCATCGGCGATGGTCTCGAACGGAGCGATGCGCACGTTGAAGTTGGCGCGAGCAACTGGTGGCAGCACATTGTGCGCATTGGAGCCTTCGAGCTGCGTGAGCGCATAGGTTGTGCGCAGCATGGCCGAGGTCTCGGGGCTGGCGGCCATGATCTTGGTAACCGCGGGGCGCGTGAGCCACAGGTTGCCAAAGATTGCCTGATACGTCGCGCTGCTACGGGCACCCAACTCGGTCAGTGTGCCTCGACGGCGGGCGTGAGCTGCGGCTTGCCGGGGTTGGCCGAGATAGTCTCGCATACACGGCAGAGAAGACGGCAGGCATCGTTTGCCGCAGGCGTAGAGGCATGGCCGCCGTCGGCGCGCGCCGTGACGGTAAGGTCGACGTGGCCCTTCTCGGACACGCCTACCATGGCAACGGGTTCGGTGACGCCGAGCGGGGCGTCGGTTGCCACGGCGCCACCCTCATCGAGCACCATGTAGGGATGGATGTTATGCTCGCGAAGCCACTGCACTGCATGGGTTGCAGTAGGTGCGGCGATTTCCTCGCCATCGCTCGAGAAGAACCAGACATCGCGCGGGGGAACGAAGCCCTGGGCAATCAAATGCTCGGCGGCCTCGAAGAAAGCCGAGACGATGCACTTGGTGTCGAGTGATCCGCGGGCCAGATCTCGCCGTCGAAGATCTCGGCTCCAAAGGATCGTGCTTCCAGTCTTGGCCCTCGACGGGCACGACGTCCTGATGCGCCATCATGACGATGGGGTCCAAGGCGGAATCGGCGCCAGGCCAACGCAGGAGCATGCCAAAGTCGTCGACGCGTGTGAGCTCGGCGACTTTAAAGAAATGCGGATAAAGTCGCTGAAGCGTGGGAATCCACTGGCTGAAGCTCATCGTCGCGCTCGGCGATGTTCTCACGCGAAACGGTGGGGATGCGCAGCAATTCGCAAAAGCGCTCGACGGCTGCCTCGTCTGCCTTGTAGGTGCCTGCATCAAGAGGCGCGCCCTGTGCGACCGATACCGATGCTCCCATGGTGGGACTCCTTTCGTGTTGTATATCGAATACGTCAAGATTATCGCCCGCACCGCGCGTGGGAAATGGCGAAACACGTTGCTCATCTGCGGGCGGCGGGTCGGATAGCCTTAGCCGACGATGACCGTGCCGTCTTCGGTCACGGTGATGGCGTCTCCCGTCGACACAGCATCGAGAAACTCATCGCCCAGGTTGTCAATGGTGGGCATGGGGGTGTCGGTCCATACACCCGAGAGGATCGCGCCAGCGGCGGCAAGGCTGTCAATGGGTTTGGAAAACAGCAGGCATGCGGGTTGGCGCCCCATTTTGGTGGCGCAGAAGAGCACCATGCCGCCTGTGGTGGAGCCGATAGTCTGCGGAAGACACAAGGCACATCCCGCCAAAGGTTTGCCGTACAAGTCGGGATTGTTTTGGTCGGAACACGTGGCCTTTTTGTCGCCAAACATCAGTGCCTTCTGAAACGATGCGAGCGTGTTGAGCCCTCCGTGAGAGACAAGTGCCTTGGCGTGGGCAGTTCCGGGGACAACGACGCGGCCGTGAAAGATTTTTTCCATGAGGAGTCGCCTTCCTATTTGATTGGTTTTCCGGTGGTGACGTAGGCGAGCACTTCGTCGTCGGTGTAGTAGCGCGATGCCGAGTACGTACGCAACTTGTTGGAGTTGGTGATGATGGGCATGCTGCCGCACAGCGGGTTGTTGGTGTACATAAGCGGGCAGATGCTCGAGACGACGGCACCGGTAGTCGAGAGGCGTCTGTATGCCGCAGTCTTGCGGAAGGCGTCTGCCACGGATGGGGCGGCGGTCAGTACGGTGGGTACTTGCACGCGGCACTTGCCGGAGCGCTCAGCCATCGCAGATGGCGTCTGCCCAATGGGCGAGTTGTGCAGACGAGAGGTGGGGCAGCCGATGAAGGCAAGCTTGGGGCGTGCGCCCGGGTTCTTCCACATAGCGGGGTAGCTCGAGCGGATGCGTTCCAGCTCGGCGTCGTCAATGCGATAGATTTGGGCGTCTAGTGCTATGAGGTGTTCGCCTTGTTCGACGGCCTCGGGCGTGATGCCGTCCACGTGGTAGAGCCCGACAGCGCCGTTCGATGCGCTGGCGGCGCCCATGTCCTTAAGGTAGTCCTGCGTGCCGGGTGTGAGTTCGCGGCCAAGCCAGCGGTCGAGGCCTTTAATGTAAGGGACGTCTTCCATCACCTTCATGCCAATGGCGCTGCCAAGCACTTGCGCTTCGGGCTTGCGCTTACAGTCGACTTCGATGATCCAGGTCGCCTTGCGGCCTCATCGGTGAGCAGGCCGAATTCCGGGACAAAGCCGGCAATTGAGCCGAACATCTCGATGATGCCGGAGTTGCGATTGCAGCGAGCGCCCAGCACGGAGTTGGCAAAGACCACGGCGCTGCTTTCTGCCCAGCTTAGGATGTCGCCACGCCGAGGTCGATTGCCAACCTCGGGCTGGTAACAGGTGCAGGTGAAAGCATCGTTGTCCAATAGACCATGCTGCGCAGCTGTGCCTCATAATCGTCTTGTTTGGAATACATAATCTTGAACAGCAGCTTTTGCAGCGGGTTGGCCGGGACGGCGGGGTCGAGGGGCCTCGGGTCGACCGAGAATGACTGACCGGACAGGGCGCCGTCTTTCAGCAGCTCATCCATAAGGTCATAGACTGGACCGAGCATGGAGAGGCCAAAACTTGTGACAAGATGACCGTTTGCGCCGGTCACGGGAACCATACGCTCGGCGCCAAAGCATTCGCCGTACATAACGAGGGTCTTGACCACTTTGGCCATGGCGGGGCCCTTGGCGCCGTCGAGCAGGGCTTGTTGTTGGGAGGTCAGGTTCATCTGTGAGCCCATCCTTTCGTGTTAGATATTGGTGCCGAGTCGGTATGCCGCACGGACCGCTTCGAGCACACGGCCGGGCGCAAACCCATCGCCGATGTTATGCAGCTCGTCAGCGGCGTGCGTCTGCTGCAGTTTGTAGAACAGCGCGTCGTCGGGGTGTCCGCCGCAGGCAATGATTACCAAGTCGCAGGTTAGCTCGAGTGACTTCCAGTCGTTGCCGATTTTGGGTGCAAGCGGGTTTTCGACGTTCTCGGGCAAGACCGGTGACCACGAGACGTAGGGGTCGGGAACGTTTTTGTGGCAGTTGCGACTCAAGTGGAGACGCGCACACCTCGATGGGGCTCCAGACTCGCGTTTGCCGCCGACTTCCGCGCGCTCGACGCGTGTCATATTGAGGAGCCGCACATTGCGTCCCCTGAGCGTATGGAGTAGGTGGCCGCGATTTGCCGTGCAGGCGCCTGCATCATGTGAGGCAGCATTTCAATTACGCTGACCTGTGGTATGCCGTGTTCGACGGTGAGCCATTGGGCAACCTCGCAGCCCACGGCCCCTCCGCCAATGATGGTGACGGTTTGGCGTTGCCAAGCAGCGCGGGTTGGCGCAGTAGCTGCGTTGCCAGCACGGCATGGTCCGATGCTGCAAGCTCCGTAAGACCGGGGATGGGCGGTATTGCATTGGAAGTGCCTGTCGCGCACACGATTGCGTCGAAGCCTGCTTTTGCAAGATCTTCGGCGCGTGCTGCCCGTCCAAGTTCGAGTGTCAGGTTCCCGTTGGGTTTTTCTGCCTGCTCGCGCACCTGTCGAACAAGATATGATCGGTAGTTATCGAGGTCGAACTTGATCCGGGCGGCGCTGGCGGAGAGGAGTTTTCCTCCAAGTTCATCTTCGGCATCGATGAGCTTTACGTCGTGGCCACGACGCGCGGCGATTAGCGCACAGACCATCCCAGCGGGTCCGGCTCCTATCACGCTATGCGTTTGGGTTCTTTGGCGGGAGCGGGTGTCTGGGGCATGAGGTATTCAAAGCTGCAGCGTGGATTGACGGCACACTGCGGATGGCCCCCTTCGACAAACTCGTTGAGGCATCCTTCCTGGCATCCGATGCAGGGGCGAATATCTGCCACGCGACCGGCGTACGCCTTGTTGGGCCACTCGGGATCCGCAAGCAGCGGGCGTCCGAGCATGATCATATCGGCGTCGCCATTGCGAAGGGCGCGTTCGGCAATGTCGGGGTAGCCCAACTTACCCACCGCGACAACGGGTACGGGAAGGCCGGCATTGGAGCGGATATTGTCGGCGGCAAAGCGCTCTCGAACGGCGCGCGCCACGGGAACGAAGCAGCCTGCGGGCATGCTCGCAGGCGGGTGGGGCATCCACCAGTTGTCATAGCAACCAAGGTCGACGTCAAAGATGTCTACTCCCGCCGCCACGAGCTCTTCCATATAACCCAGGGTCTGTTCGACTGTACGGCCGCCGCGCATGCGTCCCAGATAGGTCGAATTCATGACCTGCTCGTCATAGGTTTCCTCGAGTGCAAGCGAAAGGTCGATGCGGTACATGATGGGGTAGTCGGGCCCAACGCGGCGACGGATTTCTTTGATCATATCGAGGCCAAACTGACGCCAATCGGCATAACGTCCGAGCTTGCGATGGTTAAAGGCGGGGTTTCCGAGCTGCTCGATAAGATAACCCTCGTGCCCGTGCAAATAGACGCCATCGATGCCCATGGCATGAGCATCGGCCGCCGCTTGGCCGATATTGTTTACGATACGGCGCAGCTTTTGGTCCGAGAGGCGCATGCATGGAATGGCGGGGATGTAGTAGTTAGGCAAGAAACTCGCCGAGACCGGAAACTTCTTTTGCGTGATGAGGCATTGCGGGTTGCCCACGCGGCCGAGTCCGGCCGTAAGCTGGACAAAAATGCGTGATCCGAAGGCATGGACACCTTGGGCAAGGTCGCGCCAGCCTGCCATAACGGTTCGGCTTCGATCGATGCGCGGGAAATAGGTGAGCTTGTCCAGCTCGGTGACCGTGGTATCGATGCCGTGGCTTACCGGTACGAGTCCTGTTGTGATGAGGCCGCAGCCGCCTTTGGCGCGGGCGAAAAAGTACTGCAGCATCATGTCACTGGGGCGGCCAGTTTCCTCGCACATGTCGATATTGCCCATCGGTGCCATGACAATGCGGTTTTTGACGGTGAGCTTGTTAATTTTGATGGGAGAGAAGAGCTTGTCAAAAGGATAGAGCTCTTGTGTCATGCGGGACGATCCGCAACCGGAATTTTTGGCGGGCCAGCTGTCGAATGAGTCGACGAGTTGCTGCACCAGTACGTCTTTTCCCAATGAGGTTCCTTTCAGATGTTGACAAGGTAACAAAGCAGTTTACGTCTAAATGTTTAATAGTCAACAACAATGGAGTGAGTTCGGTGAAGGAAAAAAGACTCAATGAGTGCCAGGTGGCAAGCTGTGCTGCGACATTAGCTCCCAGCTAATGAATTTGAGCTCGCTGCCTCCTACGATGTGCTGTGTGCCGGCACGGTAGCCGGATCGTAGGAAGGATGCATAATGGCAAAAGAGGGAAAGAAGCCGATCGGCAAGATCGTTTTGGGCGTCATCGTGGTGCTCGTTGTTGCCGGCGTCGTGGGTTCTATGGGCGGTAACTCGTCTGATTCGTCTACGGGTGATGCAGCAAAGCCTGCCGAACAGACCCAGCAAGTCGAGGAGAAAAAAGAGGCACAAGAACCCTATACGGTTTCGGATGAGGCCGGGGATACGTCTAATCAGTTCGCGTATAAGATCACTGGCACGTTGACCAATAATACGGATAAAGAGCAAAGCTACATTCAGATTGAGTATGTTCTGTATGACGCAGACGGCAATCAGGTGGGAACGGCTCTTGCGAACACCAACCATCTCAAAGCGGGCGGCACCTGGAAGTTCGAAGCGATGAGCACGGTATCTCCCGACCAGGTTGCCAGCTGGGAACGTTCTGACGTGAGCGGTTTTTAACTAGAATTAAAAACATGGTTACTATGCGAGCTGGGGGGTGAGGCCATATGCCTGATAAGAAGCTAACCGAAGAGTTGCTCAACGAGCTGCTCGATGCTCCGAGTATCGAGGGCTATATCAAAGAGCACGACTTACCGCCCCGTCGCTTTCGGAGTATCTGAAACAGCTTTTGGAAGAAAAGGGGCTGGAGCGCTCGCGCGTGGTGCGTATGGCCGACCTCAACGAGACGTTTGGCTATCAGATCTTTACCGGTGCGCGGCATCCGAGCCGCAATAAGGTGCTGCAGATTGCCTTTGCCATGGCGCTGACGCTCAAGGAGACCAACCGCGCCTTGTCGGCGGCGGGCGCCAATGTCCTCAACTGCAAGGACCGCCGTGACGCCATCATCATTTTCTGTATCGATCGTGGCTGCAGCCTGCAAAAGGTGAACGAGGAGCTGTATCGCTTTGGTGAGGAGACGGTGAGCTAACGGTTGGCTGCCGGCGGAAGCGGTGTTCACGATATTTAGAACGTGCAGGCACGGGCGTCATGGGGCGTCCGCGCCCTGCGTTATTATGGACGCTATGGATACTCAGAGCCCAACATATTCCGATGATGAGCTGACCGCTGCGCTCGCCGGACACCTGGCGTCACTTGAGCGTGATGACAGCTATCGCGTAGACCGTGTGCTCAAGCACTCCGACGTCGAGACGACCGAGCTCGTGTACTTTGAGGGCTCCGGCGGAGGATCTCTTGGCCCCTTTGTTCGCAAGCGCATCGACGCGTCGGCCCAGATTGGCGGGGCGTATGAACGCCTGTTTGCGGCCCAGCATGCTGGGCGACGTTACGAGCACTTGCCTCGGATTGTCGATTGCCGCCGCGTGGGCGACGAGCTTTGCGTGGTCATGGAATACATCGAAGGCGAAACGCTCGGGGCCCTGGTGGGGCGTTTGGGTGCGACGCCCGATTATGCCTGTGAGCTGTTTGGCGCCCTTTGTGATGCAGTTGCGGAGCTCCATGCCGGCTTTGCGTCGGCGGGGGAGATGGCTGCGCCGGTGATCCATCGCGACCTAAAGCCCTCGAATATCATCGTATCGGGCGCAAACTATACGCCCGATACAGGCATGACATTTTCATCGCTGGTGATTATCGACTTGGGAATCGCTCGCGTGTGGCGCGAGGGAGCCGATGCCGATACCGTTAAGTTTGGCACGCGTCCCTATGCGCCGCCCGAGCAGTATGGTTTTGGCCAGACGAGCGTGCGCAGCGATGTCTATGCGCTCGGTGCCCTGCTGTTCTTTTGTCTGACGGGGGCCGACCCCAAGCCGGGTCGAACATGCGCGAGCAATGCGAGGCATATGATATCCCCGCCTCGCTTGCCGATGTTATTTGCATGGCGATGGCGCTCGATCCGGACAAGCGCTTTGCAAGCGCGAAGGCGCTAGGGCACGCTGCGCGTGCATCCTATGCGTTGTCCGCACCGACGCCGTCGTCCGCGCGAATGCTGCTTCCTTCCAAGAGCCTCCGGAGCGGCGAGCCGTGTGCCCTGCGCCCGTGCTCCCCACGGATCAGTCTCAGGCGGATTGCCGTTGGTGCCTGAGCGCCCGAATTTACTCTCCCGCATTCCCGACACCGTTGGGCGCATTTGGAACGCATTCGTCTATCTTTCGCTACTTGTTTTCTTTGCCGGAAGCCATTTTGCCGTTTTTCATCCTACGGGCGCCAACCAAAACTACCCGATGTGGTTTCTCGCGATTGAGTATTTTATCTTCGTCGACGGTCTCGTAGTGCTCATCCATTTTGTGATGCTCGACAAACGCCGCCTTCGCCGGCGGTTTGAGCTACTCGATAGATACCGCGGTAAAAAGCTTGCAAAGCTCTGGCTCAAGGCTATGGGTGTGCTCTTGTTGGTAATGATTATCATTGTTGCCATTGCAAACGCGACTGGCGTCGTCGATACCTCCGTCGCGTAAAAGAAAAAGGGCCCCAATTGGGGCCCTTTGACGTTGATCTTAGATGCGGTTCATCTGGGTTGCAACCTTGTTGTACCAGTCCTGCCACGTGGGCGGCAGTACTTTTTGGCGGCTGCCGGGGTAAGCGTGGAGCCATAGTTGGCGCCCAGGTAGGCAACGTGGGCAGAGACGCCCTCGCTCCAGCTACCAAGCTCCGCCAGCCGCCGCCGCGGGCGCTCCAGCCCAGGCGTTATAGGAGCCGGCACAATAGAGGCCCTTGCTGCTCTCGATGCAGGCGATGGCGGGAGACCAGCGAGGGTCAACACCGGTGTTCCAGGCTGCCACGGCAAAGTTGTAACCCTGGCCTGCCATGGGGGAGCCGGCGAGGTAGTTGTCGATGCGACTCGTCCACTCGTTGATAAACGAGTCGTAATCGGAGTTGCCGGTATTGGAGTTGTTCACCGTGGTGTCGATAGTGGTGTTGGCGTTATTGGCCTGGCTGTTGGAGTTGTTGCCGCTCACGCCCTCGCCCGAGAGCTTCTCGGCGGCAGCGGCCTTGTCGGCCTCGAGCTTGGCCAGCTCTGCGGCATTCTCCTGCTCGGCCTTTGCCTGGGCTTCGCTGCGAAGCTGCTGGGCCTGTGCCAGTGCGTCCTCGGCGGTTTTCTGCTCGGTCTCGAGTTGGGACTTCGCCTGCTCGAGCTCGGTCTTGTTCTGCTCGAGCTCGGTCTGCATCTTGTTGAGCTCTTCGATCTCGTCGACGCTCGAGCTCGTGATCTGGTTGGTGTACTTGCAGGTGGTGATGAACTCGCCCAGGCTCTGCGCGTTGACCAGGAAGCTCACGATGGGGTTGGTGCCCTTCTGGTACTTATACAGATCGCGCATGGCGGAGCTCGCCTTGGCCTGTTGATCGGGAAGTTCGGCTTCGATCTTCTCGATGCTTGCCTCGTTAGTGTCGATTTGCTTCTGCAGATCCTCGAGCTTGGTGCGGGCTTCGTTGTAGGCACTCGTGGCGGTTTCGATTTTCTGCTGGGCAGCGGAAAGCTGATCCTGCGTTGCCTGCGAGGCGGCATAGGCTGCGACGGGGGAGAGCATCGGCGCGGCCGTCAGTGTAACGGCAAGCGCGGCGCTCGTGATGATACGAGCCGGCTTCGACGCGATGAGCGCTGCGGTGCGATGGTTCGAATGCTGCATCCAGTCCCTCTGCAATCAATCGTAGGTTATAGTTCGAAAGGTATTCTACTACTGCTTTCGACTTCAACTTGAACCTTAAAGGTTCTAAAGGGTCAAGTTGAACTTGAGGTTTTGGCCTTGACCTGCAGTTATAGTGAATTGTTAAGAAACCATAGAGTTCAACTTTAACGTTACGGAACCCTGCGGGCTCGATCATAAGCGCCTGCTTGCCATAGATATGGTGGAACTTTGGGAAGCGACGGTTTGGCACGCTAGAATAAACCAGTTGCATAAAGACCGCCCATCGTACGGGCAGTTGATGATAGGAAGTTTCCATGGCATTGCAGTTTACAGAGCGCGAGTTTATACCCGTGCTGCTCGGCGGCGATATCAACGCCTATTCGGTGGCGCGCGCTTCTACGAGGAGTATCAGGTCAAGAGCCTGGTCTTTGGCAAGTATCAGACGGTCCTGCATACCGCAGCCAGATTATCGACTATACGCCCAATGTGGATATCGACACTATGCCGGTCATGATCGAGACCGTCAACGGCATTGCACAGGCCAATCCCGATAGGAAGATTATCCTCATGGGCTGCGGCGATAACTACGTCGCGCTTGCCGCACAGGCTCAGGATGCCGGCCAGCTTGCCTCCAACGTCATCGCGCCTATGCGCCCTACAGCATGCTCGAGCAGTGCCAGAAGAAGGAGATCTTCTACGAGCTGTGCGAGAAGCACGGTGTGCCCTATCCGCACACGTTTACCTTTACCATGCGATGCTCAACGCCCAGGCGAGGCTTCCGCCGAGGTGCTCGACCAGATCGACTTTCCCTTCCCGATGATTCTGAAGCCCTCTGACGGCATCATGTGGTGGGAGCACGAGTTCGAGGGCCAGAAGAAGGCCTACGAGATTGCCGATCGCGCCGAGCTGGAGCAGGTCATTCGCGATGTGTACGCCAGTGGCTACACCGATGACCTCATCTTGCAGGACCGCGTGCCCGGCAACGACGAGTACATGCGCGTGCTTACCAGTTATTCCGACCGCAACGGCAAGGTTCGCATGATGTGCCTGGGTCACGTGCTGCTCGAGGAGCATCAGCCATGGTGTCGGCAACCACGCCTGCATCATCACCGAGCCCAACGACGAGCTCATGGGTGGCGTGCGCAAGCTGCTTGAGGACCTTAAGTTCACGGGCTTCTCCAACTTCGACGTCAAGTACGACCAACGCGATGGTTCGTTTAAGTTCTTCGACTTCAACACGCGTCAGGGCCGCAGTAACTACTACGTCACCAACAGCGGCTTTAACGTTGCCAAGTACGTGGTGGATGAGTACGTCTATAACCGTCCGTTTGAGCCGGAATTTGTGACGGCGCAGGACGAGGCTCTGTGGATGGTCGTCCCCATGGGTGTCGTTGACAAGTATGTCAAGGACCCCGAGCTGCGTGCGAAGGCGCATCGTCTGGCCAAGGAGGGCAAGGCCGCCGATCCTTCGTTTATGAAGGGCGATTTTGTCTTTAACCGCTGGTTGCGCATGCGGCACACCAAGCTGCGTCACTTTAAGCTGTTCAAGACGTATTACAAGTAGATGAGCGCGGCGCCGCCCGGTTTACATCGGGCGGGCGCGGGCATGATACGCGCAACGGTGCGAGCGTCACCAAGGAGGCGGCGATGGAAAAGCTGGGAGTTATCGGCGGCATGGGCGCTGAGGCCACGTCGTATTACTACGACCAGGTCGTGCGTCATACGGCTGCTGCCTGTGATCAGGAGCATATCGACATGGTGGTGCTTTCCAAGTCGACCATGCCCGACCGTACGCTGGCCATCAAGACCGGCGAGCATGCCGAGCTGCTGGCGACCATGAAGGAGTGCGCACAGGCGCTCGAGACACTGGGCTGCGCGCACATTGCCATTCCCTGCAACACATCGCACTACTTCTACGACCAGATTCAGTCGTTTACCAAGGTGCCGATTATCCACATGCCGCGTGAGTCGGTGCGCTATGCCCTGGCGGGCGCGGTGATGGGGGAGTGCGAGTTCGATCCCAACCTGAGCATGCGTCCGAGCCGGTGCGCAAGATCGGCATCATGGGCACTGACGGCACCGTGGGTGCAGGCGTCTATGGGCGCGAGTGCGAGGCCGCGGGCGTCGAGGTCGTCTATCCCAGCGAGAAGCGCCAGGCCGACGTGATGTCGCTGATTTATGATGACGTGAAGGCCGGACGCGAGCCCGATATGGACAAGTTTGACCGCGTGATGTGGGAGTTCGCCCGCAGCGGCTGCGACCGCGTCATTCTGGCCTGCACCGAGCTCTCGGTGCTGCAAAAGTACCGGGAGATGCCCGAGATTACCCTTGACGCCATGGACGTCCTGGTGCGCGAATCCATCATCCGCAGCGGCGCCCCCTACCGCCTGTAGCCCTCGACCTGCCAAAAAGAGACAGGTTTATTTTGGTAGGTTTTATCTGGGGGAACAGTAAGGCCTCGACTCGTTTGGTGCGAGCCGAGGCCTTTTGAATTTGTCGGTTGCCGGGGGCGATGGGTTAAAACAGGAAGCCGAGGACGATGAGGGCAATGCTGACAATAAGTATGGCAATGTCCAGGCCCTTGATGGGGTAGCGCTTGTACGAGCTCGCGCGCGTGCGCAGGTAGAAGCCGCGCTGCTCGGCTGCCAGGGCCGTGGCATCGGTTTTACCCACGCTCGAGATCAGTAGCGGCACGCACAGCGGCAGCATGAGCTTGAGCTTCTTGATGGGGTTCTTGGTGTCATACTCGATGCCGCGTGCGGTCTGCGCCTCCATGATGGCGTTCATCTCCTGGCCAAACACTGGCACAAAGCGCAGCGCCGTGGTAAAGGTGAAGGCGTAACGATACGGAACGTGCAGCACCTCGACGCAGGCGTTGGCAAGGTCGTTGAGCTTGGTCACCATGAGCATCAGAATAAGCGGTAGCGCCACGCCCAGCAGACGCAGACAGGCCTTTGTTCCGGTGATGAGCCTTCATCGGTGACAAAGCTCCACACCACGTTGCCATCGCGCATAAAAGCCAGCTGCAGCACCAGCATGATGAGCGCGAGTGGAATCAGTAGCTTGAGCAGAGCGAGCAGGCGGTCGACGACGCCGGCGTAGGCTCCCAGCGCGAGCGTGAGTGCCAGAAAGCCCAGCAGTGCCACATAGGTGTCGGACAAGAAAATGCCGATGATGATGGTGGCGGCGAGGCCCAGTTTGATGACGGGGTTCAGGCGGTGTAGCAGCGTGTCGCCCGGCATGTAGTCGATGACGTTAACCACGGCGGACCATCTCCTCGGTAATGCGAACGATATCAGTGACCTCACTCACCTGCGTAAAGGCGGGCGAGACGGTGGATGCCAGACGGCGCGAGAGTTCGATGACCTGGGGCGGCTCAACGTAGGCACGCTGCATGAGTTCGATGTTCGAGAACAGCTCGTGCGTGCGGCCGCGGTCGAGGATGCGACCGTTGGCCATCACCACGATGCGCTCGGCAAAGTCGGAAACGACTTCCATGTCGTGACAGACCATGATGACGGCGCAACCGCGCTCTGCATGGTGCGCACCGTTTCCATCACGGTCATGCACTCGCGGTAGTCCAGGCCGCTCGTGGGCTCGTCGAGCACCACGATCTTGGCTCGATCACCACAACGGAGGCGAGCGCACCATCTGGCGTTGGCCGCGCGACAGTGAGAACGGTGCCTCGTCGGCGGGCAGACAAAGCGGTCGATGACCAGCTGGGCGCGACGCAGGGCTTCGGCGCGGTCGATGCCGGCAAGTTCTAGACCAAAGGCGACCTCGTCGAGCACGGTGTCTTTGCAGATTTGGCGGTCGGGGTTCTGGAAAAGCGTTGCCACTTCGTGTGCGATGCGGCTCGTGGGAACCGATGCCGTGTCCAAGCCGTAACGCGTACGCTGCCCGATGCGGGCTTGAGCAAACCCGTGAGCAGTTTGGTGAGCGTGGTTTTGCCGGCTCCGTTTTGGCCGACAATGCCCACGAGCTCGCCGGGGTAGAGCGTCAAGTTGAGGTCGTGGACGGCGGCGCTCCATGGGGGTAAGAAAACTCGACATGGTCAAAGGTGAGCACCGGCTCGGCGTCTTTCGCATGCGGGCGCAGCGACGGCGCGTGCGGGGAGCCTGCGGGCGCTGGGTATCGCTTGTCGCACGGTCGGGTCGACGATTTCCGTGATCAGGCGTTCTGCCTCGTCGACATCCAGACAGGGCGTGCCGCTTACCAAGCCATCGGCCTCGAGACTGTTGAAGATGCGCGTGACGCGCGGACAATCGACGCCGATGGTGCGAAGCTCGTCGGTGCGTGCGAAGACTCGTGCGGCTCACCTTGCAGCGCGATCTGGCCGTGATCGAGCACCAACACACGGTTGCAGTACTCCGAAAGTAAAGCGACCTTTTGCTCAACGACGACGATGGTGATGCCGAGCGCGCGGTTTGCCTCGCGCAGCGTCTCGAAGATCAAGGTGGAACTGGCGGGATCGAGCGCTGCGGTTGGCTCATCGAGCACTAAGACGCGCGGACGCATGGCGAGGATGGCGGCGATAGCTACCTTTTGCTTTTGGCCGCCCGAGAGGGTGGCGATCTCGCGGTCGCGCAGGTCGCTGATACCGACGGTCTTAAGCGTCTCGCTCACGCGCTGCTCGATCTGATCGTGCGGAACGCCAAAGTTCTCGAGGCCAAAGAGCATTTCGTCCTCAACGACCGAAGCGACCATCTGCGTATCGATGTCCTGCAGTACGCTACCGACGACCTGCGATACGTCGGTGAGCGAGACCTCGCAGGTGTCGTGGCCGTCAACTAACACGGAGCCATAAAAGGTGCCGGTGTAGTGGTGAGGCACGGCGCCCGACAGACAGGCGGCAAGTGTGGACTTACCGGCGCCCGAGGGCCCGATGATGCCGATGAAATCTCCCTTGTTCACGCTGAGCGAAACGTGCTGAGCGCTGCTCGGTTTGCGTGCCATAGGAGAACGAGACATCGTCGACGTTGATGATCGTTTCCATGGGTACCTTTCATAGTCATTGGGGACGTTCTTGCATGTCCAGTCGTTTATAAGAACGTCCTCAAGAGCTCGTTGTTTGGGACAGTCTTTGGCGGTGAAGCACGGAGACGGCTTTACGAGGTGCCCCAGGTTGGCGCGAAAGAGGAACGAAGCGTACTTGGGTACGCGAGCGACGAATGAACGCCAAGATGGGGTGGCTCGCAAAGCCGAACAGGTTAGTTGAGCTTAAGGGCCTTCTGGATGGGCATGTAGAGGGCGCCGACCAGAATGGCGTTAAACACGGCGGTCATGGCGACGACGGGCAGCATGGCTGCGGCGAGCTCGCCCACCACGCCGAGCATGGCCATCTTGATGACCATGAAGATAACGCCGGAGACAAAGGTGGTCACGAATGTTGCGACGATGGCGACGACGGGCTTAACCTGGCCGTCCTTGGCGGCGGCGTTGACAATGACGGCCATGAGCATGGCGGCGATACCCTCGGCGGCAAAATCGACAAACGGCGAGGTGGTGGTGATCTGGATCACGGCCGCTGAGATGAGGCCAATGACGAGCGCTTGGCCAATGTTGGGACGAACGACCAGGATGGTGAGGCAGAAGGCCGAGATGATGAACTCGGGACTGATCATACCGCCCGAGATGCCCGAGATTGCCTTGCCGACGGTGAAGTTGAGGATGAAGCCTGCGGCAAGCAGAATGGCGAGCAGGACAAGGGCGTGGATATCGAGTTTGCCGCGGTCGGCGGTCTGGACGGTGCGGGGCTGGGCTGTGGCGGTGGTGTTCTGAGACATGGTAAAAGTCCTTTCAAAAAGGGGAGTGTAAGAGAAAAACGGAGGCGCGTGATGCGAATGCGATCGGGCTCGAGATAGAAAAAGGCCCCCGGTCGAAACCGGAGGCCTTCCAATCACCTAGAGCGCAAAAACAGGCGTGAGGGACTCACTGTCGACCGATCGTATTCGCATCACGCCACCACCAGTTGTTGAGGGACTTCATTGTGTTCATCATCTTGGTGGCTCCTTTCGTGATGCCTTGGCGCGGTTGCACCTCGTTGCTGTTGCGCTGCACTATAGCACAGCGAAGTGTGTGCGGGGAAATCTTTTTTTGAAAAGATTTCGGCGGCGTTTCCTGCCGGTCAAAAGGGCAGGCTGAGCGGGCGGGATGACTCATGCGACCCCGCCCGTCTCTTGGAACGCGAGGGTCTTAGGCCTTCTTGCGGCGATAGAGCACGAAGCCGCAGACACCGATGATGACGGCGGCGCCAACGGCCATGGCGGCCATGTTGTTGCCCTCGGACTTCTCCTCGGTCGCCTCTTCCTCAACCTCGGGCTCGGCAACGTCCTCATCGGAGAGGGCCTCGTCGGCGTAGGTGATGGACTCGACTAGGCAGTCGTTGTCGGCATCGTAGTCACTCGGGACGAACTTCTCGGAGAAGTCTCCCTTCTTGAGGTAGTCGCGCATCTCCTCGAGCATGGCCTTGCACTTGACGTAGGTGTTCTTGGTCGCTGCCTTGCCGGCCTTGTTGGCCAGGGCGGTGCGGGCCTCGGTGTCCTTGGCGGCCTGCATGGCCTCGTCGACGGTCAGGTTCTGCTCAATGAGCTCCTTCTGCAGGGCGTCGAGATAGGCGCGGACGCCGGTGGCGCAGCTGTCGCGGTTCTCATAGGCGAGCGTGTTGATGTCCATGAGGACGTAGTTGATGGAGTTCTTGGGCTCCTCGTTGTTCACGACGTCTTCCTCTTCACAGTGATCGAAGGAGACATCCTGATCGCTGAAGTAGGGGCTGACCTCGGTGAGCAGTGCGGAATAGAGGGGGATAGCGACGGAGAACTCGGCGTTGGAGAGCATCTCCCACTGGATGGTCGCGATTTCGGGGTCCATGCCGTGACGGATCTGGAAGGTGTGGATCTCGGTGTTGCGGTTGGAGCCGATGGCATAGGCGCCGTCGGTGTTGGCGTTGAGGCCGGCGACATTCTCGCCGCGAGCGGCGAAGGAACGAATCATCTCAAAGGTGTTCCAGTCGGACTTGCCGGGCTGGAAGAACAGCGGCTGCATCTCGTGGACCAGGGCGCCGGTCGTCGCACGAGCGTCTTCGCGCTCGTCCTTGACGATCTCATAGTCGGTGCCCTCAGCAAGCGGAGCCATGAAGTAATCGCGGCCCTGGACATAGCGCGACCACTGGTGCATACCGGCCTCGCTAATCTCCTCGCCGTAGGTCTTGGCGACGTCGAACTTGCCGTCGGTGTACTCGGCAAAGCCCTTCTCCTTAGGCATGGACTCGATGCCCTCGGAGTGGAGGCAGTTCTCGGTGTCGTCGAGGTCGACGTCATAGGTGAGGTTGCCGATGTTGGGGTTGAGTGAGGCAATATCGTCGGTGAGCCTCATAGCGATCCACTGGTGGCCGGAAAGCGCTGCAAACAACCAGGTCTCGTTGTTGTCGGCAATGATGATCTGGTCGTTGGAGCAGACGCCCTGCTCGTCAATCAGGCTGCCGAGGAGCTCGACACCCTCGCGGGCCGTGGCGCTCTCGCCCAGAATGACGCTGGCGTAGTTGTACTCGCCGATGCCGGTCTCCTCGGTGACGGGGTCGGCTTCCTCTGCCTTCTCGTTATAGGAGGTGCTCAGCGTGGCAGAGCAGGAAACGCCCTTTTCGTTGATGCCAGCCTCGGAATATGCGTCGTAACGATCTTCCCACTGAGAGGGGTTGTCGCGAACGAAGGTGTAGCGGTAGGTTGCGCCCTTGGACTTGTACTCAAAGCCGGACTCGACCGAGGTGTACTTGCTGCCGGTCCTTGTGTGCGGGCTCGATGCCAAAGTGTTGATGTAGCGCGGGCCGAAGTCCTCGGAGCTCCGTAGTACGTGTTGCCGTCTGCCGTGAGCTGGCTGCCCATGTAGATCTGGGTGCAAGCGAGCGCCGAAGTCGGCATGGCCATAATGGCCGCTGCTCCAAATGCAAGGCCGCAGCCGAGCTTCTTGAGCGTGTTGACAGGATGAGTAAACCTCATGATCCCTCCCAACTGTTGAAACCCCGCGAAACCGTACGGAGTTTCAGCTAATAAATACATCTACTAGCCTAAAGGAAGTGTAAAGAGTATTCATTCGACAACAGCTTTTACTCGATGAGCGTGAAGAAATATACGATGAGCGGATAATAATACTCATTTTATTGCTTTAGTTAAATAAAGGCACCCTGCATTTACTGTAGCTGAATAAAGCGCCAGACAATGCTCAAAAAGAAAACTCTCCCGCTGTTTAGGATTTGCATAAACAACGGGAGAGTCGATAACTGGATGAATATCATACCAATGTGGATTTACTTCTTTCGGCGGTGGATCACATTGATGGCGTAACCAACGAGCATGGCCAAGACGATGACGATAAAGCCAATCAGGGGATTGTCGTTCATGGGGTCCTCCTATTTTCCGAGCGGTGAAAAATCGTCGACGATGAGGTCGAGACATTGCGGCAGCGCGCGAGCGCCAAAGACGCCGGAGTTGCTGGAGATGATCTCTCCATCGAACTGCATACCAGCGATGGCGTGCAGGTGATCTTGGCTTCCTTGGTCTGGATGATCTTAAACTGCGGACGGCCGAGCACTTTGCCAGCGGGGTCGAGCGCGGCGGTAATTACCGTGGGGAGCAGCTGCATCGTGCGCACGGGCTCAATAACGACGATGTCGACCATGCCGTCGTCCATGCGGCAGTTGGGGAACAGGTTGATGTCGTTTTGGATGACCGAGGTATTGCCTGCCATGCAGCAGATGCCGTCGAGCTCCTCGACAATGCCGTCGTGCTCAATGGTAAAGTGCGCCACCGTGGGGTTGGGCGTGGCGAGCGCG
>ENA-OQBT01000524-OQBT01000524.1-human-gut-metagenome-genome-assembly--contig:-NODE-524-length-22811-cov-2.853465_pt1 | contig 22811 bp, 24 predicted proteins | sample MGYA00242749_ERZ504557 | MGnify/ENA primary metagenome ERZ504557 (study PRJEB26092, sample SAMD00036243) | human gut metagenome | host: Homo sapiens | study: EMG produced TPA metagenomics assembly of... | reverse complement strand
ATTCGGTGAAACAGTGATAAACCTGAGACGCATACGTGGTGATGGCTGCCAACGGTCAAATCCAAAATCCAGCGACTGCTCCAAGTCGATGTTGGAAAAGCCCAAGAGCCCCACAACGGTCACTAGCAGAAAAGCGCAGAGGTTAGCGGCGATTGCGGGGAAGACATGGGCGGGCGTACGGAGCTTTCGCGGTCGGATAAGCGAAAGAAGCCCCAGGGAAATCTCCAGCAGGGCGAGTGAGGTTACGATTCCTGCAGTGAAGGTGAACTCATATCCCTCACTTACTTCCATTGCGGTGCCCAATGCCAAAATGTCGCTCGGCAGGATGGCCTCGCCTTTAAACGTTATGACGAAGTGCTCGGCAATGCCAAGGGTGCAACAGACGACGGGCACGAGGGCCATGACGCCTCCATGACGCTGTCCCAGCAAATAAAGGGAGAGCAGAACCGTCGCGAGCAGCCCAACGGAAAACCCGAATGAGTTGGCGGGAATGCGATAGAACGTTTCGTTGCAGGCAATTTCGAGTGAAACGAACGAGAGCGCTGAAACAGCGGCGACGACAAGGATGTCGCGGCAAATACAGGCAACCGTTCCCGTCGCAAGATCGGTTTGGTCGATAAGTCCCGAAACCAAGGGCTCGACAAGAAGTATGACGGCGGCAGCACCGAGCGCCGAATAAGAAAGGACCCATAGGGAACAGTCCTCATTTACGAGCAATTGATTCGTAATCCATGCAGCTACCATGCCGAGCGGGATGAGGAGCATCGCGCACCAAAAGACGCGGGCAATGGGCGGTTTTTCGTTGTGTCTGATTGAAAAATACACGCGCACGACGACGGCGGCCACGATAAGGACGGCGATGAATATGGGCAGATTGGCCATGCCACTCGAAGTGATTTCAAGGGGGATATCTTCGGTCATGGACGTTCCTCTGTTACAGCAAATTAAGTTCAGTTTTAGATTACTCTAACCTTTCCACGGCATTTCGAGAAACAAAGCACCCGACACGCAAAGCAAAAGGTCTGCGAATCTTGTATTACGAACATCTGTGCGCGTTGAGTGCGTTAAACTCATCGACAGTGTGATTTGAGGTTATAGGAGGCAAGGAGCTTCCATGTCTGATTCTTCTATCGTTATCCGTGGTGCGCGCGAACACAACCTGCGCAATATCGATGTTTCCATCCCGCGCGACGAGCTCGTGGTCATTACCGGTCTTTCGGGCTCGGGCAAGAGCTCGCTGGCGTTTGACACGATCTATGCCGAGGGTCAGCGTCGCTACGTGGAAAGCCTGTCGAGTTATGCGCGCCAGTTTTTAGGCCAGATGGACAAGCCCGATCTAGACTCGATCGACGGCCTTTCGCCGGCCGTCTCGATCGATCAGAAGACGACGTCCAAGAATCCGCGCTCGACGGTGGGTACTGTAACTGAGATTTATGACTACCTTCGCTTGCTTTTTGCACGCGTGGGCACGCCACACTGCCCCGAGTGCGGTCGCGTTATCGAACGCCAGACCACCGACCAGGTCGCCGATAAGGTCCTGGCAGCGGGAGAGGGTCGTCGTGCGTTTGTGCTGGCACCGGTGGTGCGCGGGCGCAAAGGCGAGTACGCAAAATTGTTCGAGGATCTTCGGGCTGAGGCTTTAGCCGCGTGCGTGTCGACGGCGAAGTACGCTCGCTCGACGACCCCATCGATCTGGACAAAAAGTTCAAGCACGATATCGAGGTCGTAGTCGACCGCATCGTGATTCGGGAAAACTCTCTGGGCCGTATCGCCGAGTCGGTTGAACAGGCGACTGCTTGGCACACGGCAATGTGAACGTGTACATGCTGCCCGATCGCGATGCTCCGAGGAACCGAGGCGAGCTGCTGGAGTATTCGTTGGCTCTGGCGTGCCCGGAGCACGGGCACTCCATCGACGACCTACAACCCCGCGACTTTTCGTTCAACGCGCCCTATGGTGCGTGTCCCGAGTGCGATGGTCTGGGCTTTAAGAAAACGGTCGATGCCGAGGCGCTGATTGAGGACCCGTCGAAGTCGATTGCCGATGGGGTCTTTGGAAGCCTGTTCGGCAATTCGAACTACTACCCCCAGATCTTCGCCGCGGTCTGTAAGCACTTTAAGGTGAGCGCGGATACACCGTGGGAAGACCTACCTCCGCGAGTGCGCCGTGCATTTTTGGATGGCATGGGCGACAAGAAGATTTCGGTGGACTATCAAAAGCTCGACGGTCGTCGCAGCCAGTGGGACACCAAGTTTTCGGGCGTGCGCAATATCCTGTACGAGCGCTATACCGAGACGACCAACGAGAACACTAAGGCGCGCCTGGAGAAGTACATTCGCGAGGAGCCGTGTTCGAGCTGCATGGTGCTCGCCTGCGCCCCGAGATGCTCGCCGTCACCGTGGGCGGCAAGTCCATTTATGAGGTTTGTTGCCTGTCGTGCCGCGAGTCGCTCGAGTTTTTTGAGGACCTTGAGCTCACCGAGCGTCAACAATTCATCGGCGGTCGTATCGTCAAGGAAATCCTGGAACGCTTGCGTTTTCTGGTTGATGTCGGCCTTGATTATCTGACGCTCGATCGTGCTTCGGCGACGCTTTCCGGCGGTGAGGCGCAGCGCATTCGCCTGGCTACGCAGATCGGTGCGGGCCTCATGGGCGTTCTCTATATTCTGGACGAGCCTTCGATTGGTCTTCACCAGCGCGACAACGAGCGGCTGATTAAGACACTCGAGCGCCTGCGCGATATCGGCAACACCGTTATCGTCGTTGAACACGATGAGGACACGATTCGCGCTGCCGACTATGTGATCGATATGGGGCCAGGCGGCGGGCGTCAACGGCGGCACGTGGTCGCCGCGGGAACGCCTGCCGATATCATGGCGTGCCCGATCCATGACGGGTGCTTATTTGACCGGCAAGCGGATGATCCGCGTGCCAGACGAGCGCCGCAAGCCCGGCCGCGGCTGCCTTAAGATCACGGGCGCCCGCGCCAACAACCTCAAAAACGTTACCGCCAAGATTGAGTTCGGTACGCTCACAGTCGTTACCGGTGTTTCGGGATCGGGCAAGAGCTCCCTGGTCACCGATACGATTGCGCCCGCGCTTACGAATGCCATCCACCGTTCGACGCGTCCCGTGGGTCCGTACAAGAAGATTGAGGGCATCGAGTGCATCGATAAGGTGATCGACATTGACCAGTCGCCGATCGGTCGCACGCCGCGTTCGAACCCTGCGACCTATATTGGCCTGTGGGATGATCTGCGCGCGCTGTTTGCGAGCACGCCGGAGTCGAAGGCGCGTGGCTACTCGCCGGGACGCTTCTCCTTTAATGTGAGCGGCGGACGCTGCGAGGCGTGCAAGGGCGACGGCCAGATCAAGATTGAGATGCACTTTCTTCCCGATATTTATGTTCCCTGCGAGGCTTGTGGCGGCAAGCGCTATAACCGCGAGACGCTCGAGGTTACCTATCGTGGCAAGACTATCTCGGACGTACTTGACATGAGCGTGGCCGAGGCACTGGCTTTCTTTGGGAATATTCCGCAGATCAAGCGAAAGCTTCAAACCCTGTATGACGTCGGCCTAGGTTATGTGAGCTTGGGCCAGCCCGCCACGACGCTCTCGGGTGGTGAGGCGCAGCGCGTAAAGCTCGCCAAGGAGCTTCATCGCCGTCAGACGGGTAAGACGTTCTATATTTTGGACGAGCCTACGACCGGTCTTCATTTTGAGGACGTTCGCCAGTTACTTGATGTGTTGCAGCGTCTAGTCGATGCGGGCAATACGGTGTTGGTGATCGAGCACAACCTCGATGTCATCAAGGTCGCCGACCGTCTGATCGATATGGGTCCCGAGGGTGGCAACGGTGGCGGAACTGTCGTGGTCTCGGGTACGCCAGAGCAGGTTGCGGCATGCCCGCAGAGCTATACCGGCAAGTTCTTGGCGCCGTTGCTCAAACGCGATAAGGAGCGTCAAGCGCAACTCGATGCCTAATACATAGGTGTTTTTGAAACATGAGCGCCGCCGATTCCTTGCGATTCGGTGGCGCTCTCTTTGTCGAGATAGCGTATGCCGCGCAAATGGACATATACTTAAAAATTGCGTTCTTATATGAGGGAAAGGATATGCCATGCCGAAGGCCGTGAAGACGCCAAAGACCAACGCCATGCGTGAGCTGGAAAGCGCCGGCATCCCCTATGTTCTCCATACGTACGAAGACGATGACGACGAATCGTCGGGGCTGGGCGTCGCGATTTCCGAGCAGCTTGGCGAGGAGCCCGGTCAGGGATTTAAGACCCTGGTCTGCACGACGCCGTCCAACGACCATGTCGTGTGCTGCATTCCCGTTGCCGACGAGCTCGACCTCAAGGCCGCCGCGCGCGCCGCAGGCGAAAAGTCGCTGACCATGATGCATGTCAAAGATTTGCTTGCCGCGACGGGGTATGTCCGCGGCGGTTGCAGTCCGGTCGGTATGAAAAAACGCTTCCGGACTCTGATCGATGAGACATGCGTCCTTTGGGATACCATTTTTATCTCGGGTGGCAAGCGCGGCTATCAGCTTGAGCTTGCTCCCGATGACTTAGTTGCATTTTGCGGGGCGACGGTTGCCCCGATCACGAGAGAGGACTGAGCGATGCCGCAGGAAGAATCAAAGCGCGGAGCTCACTTTGCAAAAGGGTCGGCTCCTCAGACGCCCGCGCCCGAGGCCGCTTCGTTCGATAACGAGATTCGAAACGCCTGGTCCGCTGCCGCTGACCCGGGCGAGACGGCCGTGTACTTGCGTGCCGCCGGTGCCGGCACGGCACTTCCCCGTACGGTTCTTTCTTCGGCTCGTCCCGATGAGACGGCTGTCTTTTTGGCCGCCGCTCAATCGAGCGCCAGCGTGATGCCGATCGCCTCCGAGGCTCCTCGTGAGCCGCGTCCCGATGAGACGGCGGTGTTTTTGATGGCAGCCCAGGGAAAGAGCACACCGCAGAGCGCTCCTGCCGCTCATTCCGCCAAGCCCACGGCTCATGATGATGGCGAACCGCTTCTTTCGGATGACGAATGGTCGCCGCTTGGTTCGACCGATCCCGTCGAGGGCGTGGCCATCGACGGTGATGACGACTGGGACCCTCTGTCGTTTTCTGCCCGAACCGTCGCCGCCAATGAAGTTGACACGGTGTTTGGCGACCATGCCATATTCGATGATGATGCCGTATCCGGTAACAACATGCCGAACAGCGATGACGCCGCACCTGCTGATGACGCCGTTTTGGTTGACGATCCCTTTGCGATGACCGGCTCCTTTGCCGTCGTGGACGATTTGCCGCCACAAGATGAGGTTTATGAGGACTCTCAGGACGACGTAGACGATATGGGTTCGTCGGACTACTCCACGGTTGGTCGTTCTGCTGGCCTTATGACCGTGCTGACCATCGTGTCGCGTGTCACCGGGTTTATCCGCACGTGGGCCATGGCGGCCGCCATCGGTATGTCGCTGCTCTCGTCCTCCTATCAGGTTGCCAACAACCTGCCCAACATGCTCTACGAGCTCGTGATGGGCGGCATGCTCGTTACGGCGTTTTTGCCGGTGTATATGGGTGTGAGGCGCGAGCAGGGTCGCGAGGCATCGAACGAGTATGTCGGCAACCTGCTTGGTATTCTGCTTCTGCTGCTGGGCGGTATCTCGCTGCTGGGCACCGTGTTTGCTCCCGGCTTTATTTGGACGCAGTCGTTCCTTTCGGGCGATGGCGGCAGCATGGATACCGCTGCGTTCATGTTCCGCTTCTTTGCTATTCAAATTCTGTTTTATGGCTTGGGCTCGGTGTTCTCGGGCGTTCTCAACGCACACCGCGACTATTTCTGGTCGACGTTTGCCCCGGTTCTCAACAATGTCATCGTCATCGCCAGCTTTATGGGCTTTGCTCCCGTGTCTGCACAATTTGGCGAGCAGGCCGGTATTATCTTGATCGCAGTTGGTACGACCCTCGGCGTCTTTGTCCAGATGGCCTGCCAGATTCCCGCGCTTGGCAAGCATGGCGTGCATCCTCATATCCATATCGACTTTAAGGATCCCGCGCTGCGACAGACGATCGCGCTTGGTATCCCGACGCTGCTCGCCACGGTGTGCATGTTTGTCTCGACCTCCATTACCAATGCCGCCGCGCTGGTGGTGCAGCCCGAGACCGGCCCTTCCGTCATCGCATATGCGCGCCTGTGGTACACATTGCCCTATGCGCTGATCGCCGCCTCGCTTTCGACGGCACTCTATACCGAACTCTCTCACGATGCGCAGGAGAAGGATTACGACAGCGTCCGCACGGGCATTTCGCGCGGTGTCGCCCAGATGCTCTTCTTCCTGATTCCGTTTGCGATGTATCTGATCGTCTTCGCCCGTCCGCTCAACATGATCTACTGCGCCGGCAAGTTCGATGAATCCGGTGTGGCGCTGGTGTCGGAGTTCCTTATCTATCTGGCACTTTCCCTGCCGCTCTACGGCGTGGTCGTGCTGATGCAGAAGAGCTTCTCGGCCCTGCTCGATATGAAACCTTATAGCCGCTATTGCCTGTACTCCGCTATCGGCCAGGCCGGTTCTGTGCTGCTGTTTGGCGTGGTGCTGGGCTACGGTATGCCGGCAATTGCGCTTTCGTACGTCGTTGATACGTGGTCTTGGTCGGATGCTCACTGTGGTGGCTGCGCCGTCGTCTGCATGGCCTTCAGGTCAAGTCTATCCTGCATGGCGGTTTCTTCGGCCTACTGTTCGGTGGCTTGGGCGCTGCCGCGGGCGCCGGCGTCATGTGGGCACTTGAGCACTTTGTCGGAGCGCTTGGCAGCTCGATCCTCATTACCCTGGGCTACGTTTGTGTTGCAGGCGTCGTCTCGCTCGCTGTAACTTTTGGTCTTGCCTTCGTCTTTAAGATGCCCGAGGTCTCGGCGCTGCTTCGTCGCAAGTAGGTGCGCGTGGCAGGTCACGACAACATTCCAACACTTGCCGAGCAGGTTTCGCGCGTTCCCACGCAACCCGGCTGCTACCTTTGGAAAGATGCCAAGGGTGATGTCATCTATGTGGGCAAGGCAAAAAACCTGCGTGCCCGTATGCGTCAATACGTGACGCTGCAGGACGAGCGTCAAAAGATCCCGCTCATGATGCAGCTGGTGGCGAGCTTCGACTATATCGTGGTGGAGACCGAGCACGAGGCATTGGTGCTCGAGCGCAATCTGATTGGCCAGTACCATCCGTACTTTAACGTCGATCTCAAAGACGATAAAAGCTATCCCTTTATCGCCATTACCAAGAGCGACTTGTTTCCGGCTATTAAATACACGCGAGAGCGTCATAAACCGGGAACGCGCTATTTTGGCCCCTATACCGATAGCCGTGCGGCGCGTGAGACCATCGATACGCTACGCAAGGTTATTCCTATTTGCTCGGCATCCTGTGCGGAATGGCGCCGCTGCCGCCGCATCGTCGAATCTCATAAGGGCGAAGAAGACATCGTCAATATGATTTGCGCGCAAAACGGGCGTCCCTGCTTTGACTACCATGTCGGGCGCGGGCCGGGCGCATGCATCGGCGCGATTTCCCCTGCCGACTATGCCAAGAACGTCAAACGTGTCGAACGTTTCTTGTCGGGCCATCGCAAGGATGTCGTTGACGAGCTTACGTCCGAGATGACGGAGGCAGCCGAGACGCTCGATTTTGAGCGTGCGGCGCGCGTCAAGCGTCGCCTGGAAGTCATTAGGGGCCTGGACGATCGCCAACAGGTCGTTTTTCCATCGAGCGTCGATATCGACGTCATCGGCTTCTATCGCGAAGAGACTATCTCTGCCGCCTGTGTCTTTGTCGTTCGCGAGGGCCGAACGGTTCGAACTTGTGAGTTCATCCTCGATAAAGGCCTGGATGTCGACGAGGAAGAGCTTCAATCGGGCTTTCTTAAGCGCTATTACGACGAGACGGCTGATATTCCAGCCGAGATCAATCTCTCTGTCGAGCTTGAGGACGCCGAAGCGTTGGGGGAGTGGCTTGCGGGCAAGCGCGAACGCTCTTGCCATCTCCATAGGCCGCAGCGCGGCGAAAAGCACCGCCTGCTCGATATGGCTTCCAAAAATGCGCGCCATGCCTCATGCGCTACATGATGCGCACGGGGTATGCTGACGATCGCACTAATCAGGCGCTCCTGGAGCTCGAAAGCGCGCTGGCGCTGCCTGCGCCGCCGTTGCGCATCGAGTGCTTCGATATCTCGACGTTGCACGGCACCTTTACCGTCGCTTCGATGGTGGTATTTACCAACGGCCGTGCCGACAAGGGCCAGTATCGTCGCTTTAAAATTCAGGCCGAATTGGACGAGGCGAACGACTTCGTATCGATGTCCGAGGTTCTGGGGCGTCGCTATGCTCCCGAGCGCATGGCGGACGAGCGCTTTGGCTCGCGCCCCGATTTGCTCGTTGTCGATGGCGGCAAACCGCAATTGACCGCTGCAATTAAGCAACTTGAGGCGCTTGGCCTCGATATACCAGTTTGTGGCTTGGCAAAGGCCGATGAGGAAGTTTTCGTGCCGTGGGACGAGACCCCCGTCGTGCTGCCGACCGGCTCCGCTTCGCTTTATCTGATCAAGCAGGTTCGCGATGAATCCCACCGATTTGCGATTACGTTCCATCGCGAGTTGCGCGATAAGGCTATGACGGTTTCGGTGCTTGACGACGTTCCGGGCGTGGGACCCACCAGAAAACGTGCCATTATGCGCCATTTTGGCTCGATGAAGCGTTTGCGCGCGGCAAGCGAGCAGGAGATTGCGGAAGTTCGAGGCGTTCCGGCCGATGTCGCCAAAGCGGTCCACGAGGCACTTGTTGCATGGAATGCCGAGCGCGCCCAAGCATCGGCCAGCCGTTCCGAAAACTAAACGCGCTTCTAAACAACTGATATACATGATTGGCTGATTTTCAATCATTTATTTCGCGGCGATTACCTGCTGATTTCGGGTTTTATTAACGCTAAAACGTTTGACTAGCCATGGTGAATAACCCTGCTATCCTGCGGGTTGACGAAGACTGATATCTCACCTCGTCGATACATACTGTCTGTCGAATCGTTTGTCAATGAATTCGGTGAACGGTAGTAAATACCGTTCAAGCGTATGTATGTATCGGTCGCCGAGCGCGGCACCCAAGTTGGGTTTGTCGGTAGGTAAGGTATATATCGTCCGCAAGTTGCGCGGGGGCAAGTCTAGGTGCTCCCGGGTAAGATTCTCTATTGATAGGAGAAGACATGGCCATCATCAACAAGGGTATGTCCAGGCGTTCGTTCCTCGGCCTCACCGGCAGCGTCGCTGCTGTCGCAGGGCTTGGTCTCACCGGCTGCGGTGGCAGCTCTAGCGACGAGGGTTCCGCTTCCGGTTCCACCGATTCCGCCAACCGTGGCGGCGGCGTGATCACCGCTGGTTCCGCTTACGCTCCGTCCAGCTTCGACCCCGCCAGCACCGGCTCCGCTGTGGGCCTGGGTGCTAACTGGCACGTCGTCGAGGGCCTCTACGGCATCGATTACCACGACTACAGCACCTTCAACGAGCTCGCCACCGACGACCCCAAGTCTGTGGACGACACCACTTTCGAGGTTACCATCCGCAAGGGCGCCAAGTTCTCCGATGGCACCGAGGTCACCGCTGACGATGTCGTTGCCTCCTACACCGCTTGCGCCGCTTCCGCTACCTATGCTCCGTTCTTCCAGCCCTTCGAGTCCATCGAGGCTAAGGACGCCAGCACCGTGACGGTCAAGACCAAGGTCCCCAACTTCTCTCTGCTCAAGGATCGTCTTGCCATCATCCGCGTTACCCCGGCCACCCAGACCGAGGAGGATCGCGCCAAGCAGCCGATCGGCTCCGGCCCCTGGATGTACGACTCTATCTCCGATACCGAGATCACCCTGGTTCCCAACCCCGAGTACAACGGTGAGTATGCTGCCGAGGATAAGAAGATCCAGTACAGCATCCTGACCGACCCCACCGCTCGCGTTACCGCTCAGCAGGAGGGCTCCACGCTCGTTATGGAGCTCGTTACCGCTGACGCCGTCGACCAGCTCGAGAGCGCCGGCTGCAAGATCGATAACGTTCAGGGTTTCGGCACCCGCTTCATCATGTTCAACGTCGCCAAGGAGCCTTGGAACAACGTCAAGGTCCGTCAGGCTGTCATGTATGCGCTCGACACCGAGAAGATGGTCAGCAACACCTTTGCCGGCCTTGCCACCGCTGCCAGCTGCTACCTGCCCAAGAGCTTCACCAATTATCATGAGGCTTCCACGGTGTACAAGACCGACGCCAAGAAGGCTAAGAAGCTCATCGAGGAGTCCGGCATCACCCCGGGTGCCATCACCCTGCGCACCACCGACAACGAGCAGATCAAGGGCATGGCCGCCCAGGTCAAGAACGACCTCGACGCTCTCGGCTTTGAGGTGACCATCCAGACCGATACCTCGCCGGCCACCTACGCTGCCATCGACGGCGGCGAGGCCTACGATATCCTCCTTGCCCCTGGCGATCCTTCCTGCTTCGGCGCTGACCCCGACCTGCTGCTCAACTGGTGGTATGGCGACAACGTCTGGATGCAGACCCGTTGCCCGTGGAAGGAGTCCGCTGAGTGGCAGAAGCTTCACGGTCTCATGGACGAGGCTCTTGCCGCCGAGGGCGACGAGCAGCAGAAGAAGTGGAACGAGTGCTTCGACATCATCGCCGACAACGCCGTTCTGTACCCCGTTGTCCACGTCAAGACCGTCTCCGCTTCCTGGGACGATCCGTCCACCGCGCCCAACGGCGAGGCTCTCGACGGCTTCAAGGGCATCGGCACGACGAGCATGTCCTTCAGGGGCGTTGCGACCGTCAAGGCGTAAGACTCGCTTGAGTCTGTATGCAGGATGTCGGCCGTTGGGACCGTATCCTCATAGTTGAAACAAAGACCCGGGCGGCAACGATGTCGCTCGGGTCTTGTAATGAGTATCCGTACTCATATACCAGTTGGTCCTACCGACAAAAGAAAGGGGAGAGAACGTGAACAACTTGCTACGTTTGATTGGAAGGCGTCTTGTGGCGCTGCCGATCATGGCATTGGGCGTCACCGTCCTGGTGTTCTTCCTTATGTCGTTCTCCAAGACCGACCCCGCCTACACGGCGTTGGGTGACGGTGCCTCGCCCGAGGCGGTTGCCGAGTACCATGAGAAGTATGGTCTGGACGACCCCTGGCCTGTGCGCTACGTGCGCTATATGGGCGATTTGATTCATGGCGACATGGGTACCTACGGCGCTGCCCGCAACTCCGTTGCCAAGCGCATCTCCACGGCCCTGCCCGTCACGATGCAGCTGACCTTCATCGGTCTTGCCATCGGTGCGGTCGTTTCGTTTTTGCTCGGCGTCATCGCGGCACTGTATCGCGACAAATGGCCGGACCAAGTGATCCGCGTCTTTTCCATCGCCGGCTTGGCAACCCCGTCGTTCTGGCTTGCCGTTCTGTTGATCCTGCTGTTCTCTTCCTACCTTAAGGTGCTCCCGGCATCGGGTGCTCTGCCTCACTTCACCACGAATCCGGTTGGCTATCTGGACGTATGATCATGCCCGCTATCGCCTTGGCATTTCCGCTGACGGGCCAGATGACTCGTATCGTGCGTACCGCCATGGTCGAGGAGCTCGACAAGGACTATGTCCGTATGGCTCGTGGCGCCGGCGTTCCCGAGAAGGTCGTCGTCGGCATCAACGTTCTTCGCAATGCGCTGATCACCCCGGTCACCACCCTCGGTCTTAAGATCGGCTACCTCATGGGCGGCGCCGTCGTCATCGAGGTTATCTTCAACCTCCCCGGCATGGGCACTGCGATTCTGCAGGGCGTTCAGGGCAACGAGGCGAACCTGGTTCAGGGCGTCGTTATCGTCGTTGCTCTTGCTTCATCATCATCAACATCGTGGTTGACATGCTCTACCTGCTCATCAACCCGCGCATCAGGACGGTGTAGATTATGGTAAAGATTCGAGAGAAGCAAACCGAGCAGCTCGAGAAGGCTGCCTCCAAGGGGCTCAAGCTCGGTGGCTGGAAGAAGATGACGCTGTCTTCTAAGATTGCCGCCGTCGTGCTGGTGCTGGTCGCCCTGACTGCGATTTTGGCGCCCCTTCTTGCCCCCTATAGCCCGGTCGAGATCTTTACGGCTCGCCAGGCTCCCGGCAACGGATTTATCTTCGGTACCGACGATAAGGGTCGCGACATTCTGTCGCGCATGCTCTACGGCGGACGTTACTCGCTGATTATCGGCTTTGGTGCTACCGCCATGGCTTTGGTCTGTGGTTCCGTTGTCGGCGCTCTTGCAGCGGTTTCGCGCAAGTCTATCTCTGAGGCGATCATGCGTATCCTGGACATCATCATGTCCATCCCGGGTATCGCCCTCGCAGCCGTTTTCGTTTCCATCCTGGGCAATTCCGTGCCGTCGATCATCTTTGCGATCGGCTTTATGTACACCCCGCAGATCGCCCGTATCGTGCGCGCCAACATCGTGTCCGAGTACGGTGAGGACTATGTCCGCGCGGTCATCGTGTCCGGCGCCAAGGCTCCGTGGATTCTGATCAAGCATGTTCTGCGTAACTGCATCGCTCCGATTATGGTCTTCACCGTTACCCTGGTCGCCGACGCCATTATCTTCGAGGCTCGCTGACCTTCATCGCGCCGGCATCCAGGAGCCCACCGCTACCTGGGGCAACATTCTCGCCGACGCACGCGGTGGCGTGCTCGCTGGCCGTTGGTGGCAGGCACTGTTCCCGGGCCTGGCCATCATGATCACCTGCCTGGCGCTCAACATCCTCTCCGAGGGCATTACCGACGCCATGGCCGCTGCTCCCTCCGCCGCCCTGGATCCGACCGATTCCTCCAAGCGCCGCGAGGCCGACCTGCTGGTTTCCGACCCCGTTCGTGCCTACAAGGAGCAGGCTCAGTCCCTGTCCGCCCGTCTTGGCGCACTGCGCGATGTCGAGCTCAAGCGTAACGACCGCCATGTGCCCGATGAGTCCGTTGAGCCGATCCTTTCGGTCCGCGATTTCTGCATCCAGTTTGAGCACCACGGTGATATCAACGTCGTCGACCACGTTAACTTTGACGTCCGTCCCGGCCAGACCATGGGCCTGGTAGCGAGTCCGGCTGCGGTAAGTCCATCACCACGCTGGCCATCATGGGCCTGACCGACGATGACGAGCATCTTTCCGGCGAGGTTCTCTGGGAGGGCCGCGACCTGCTCAAGATGAGCAAGAAGGAGTGGTTCGGCCTGCGCGGTACCGATATCGCCATGGTCTATCAGGACGCCCTGTCCTCGCTCAACCCCTCCATGCTCATCTCTGCCCAGATGAAGCAGCTCACCAAGCGCGGCGGCACCCGTAGCGCCGAGGAACTCCTGGAGCTCGTGGGCCTCGACCCCAAGCGTACGCTCGAGAGCTATCCGCACGAGCTTTCCGGTGGTCAGCGTCAGCGCGTTCTGATCGCTATGGCCCTTACCCGCGACCCCAAGCTGGTTATCTGCGACGAGCCCACGACCGCTCTGGACGTTACGGTCCAGAAGCAGGTCATCAAGCTGCTCAACGACCTTCAGGCCAAGCTCGGCTTTGCATGATCTTCGTTTCGCACGACCTGGCGCTGGTCGCCGAGGTCGCCCACAACATCACGGTTATGTACGCCGGCCAGGTTATTGAGCAGGCGCCCACCAAGGAGCTGCTCACCAACCCGATTCACGAGTACACCCGCGGCCTTCTGGGTTCCGTCCTGTCCATCGAGAGCGGTTCGGGCCGCCTGCACCAGGTGCCCGGCGCCGTTCCGAGCCCGCGCGATTTCCCCAAGGGCGATCGCTTCGCGCCCCGCTCGAGCCATCCGCGCATTGGCCTGGACACCCGTCCGGTCTTCAAGCGCGTGCCCGGCACCGAGCACTTCTATTCCGAGCTCCCCGACGAGGTACTCAAGGCAAATGGTTTGACCCCTCACGCGGAGGTGATGTAGATGAGCGAGACCGCAGTCAACGGCGTCGAGCCGATCATCTTCCTTGATGACGTCCACGTCACCTTTAGGACCCGTACCGGCTCGATTCTGCACCCCAACCTGGTTCACGCCGTCCAGGGTGTAACGATTAAGCTCATGCCCGGACAGACCATCGGCATCGTCGGCGAGTCCGGTTGCGGAAAGTCCACCACGGCTAACGTCATGTGCGGCCTGCAGGCCCCCACGAGCGGCAAGGTCTACTTTAAGGGCAAGGACGTCACCAAGCGTACCGCCGAGGACCGTCGCCACATGGGTCGCGTCATCTCGGTCGTGTTCCAGAACCCGGCCACGGCGCTCAACCCCCGCATGGTCGTTCGCGAGCAACTGCTCGACCCATGCGCGTCCACAACCTGGGTACCGAGCCGAGCAGGAGAAGCGCGTCAAGGAGCTCTTGGAGCTCACCGGTCTGCCCTCCTCCGCCGCCGAGGTTCTTCCCGGCCAGCTTTCGGGCGGCCAGCGCCAGCGCGTCGCAATTGCCCGTGCCCTGTCGCTGAACCCCGATGCCATCATCGCCGACGAGCCCACCTCGGCTCTGGACGTTTCGGTCCGCGCGCAGATTCTCAACCTGCTGACCGACCTTAAGAAGGAACTCGGCCTGGCTATGGTGTTCATCAGCCATGACATCCAGACGGTCCGCTATATTTCCGACGACATCATCGTCATGAATGGCGGCAAGATCGTCGAGCAGGGCGAGGCCAAGCAGGTTTTCCAGCATCCTCGAGACCCCTACACTAAGATGCTGCTCGGCGCTGCGCCGTCGCTGCTGCATCCCAAGCTCGGCGAGTAACTTCGCTTTCCCTCCCGTGCGCCCGGTTCCCTTGCCGGGCGCACCTCCGTTGCGATTTCGAAAGGTTGGGTTCACGAGCCATGCCAAGTGCTCAGGAGCTACAACATCAATTTGGTGAATATCGAGGCGCTATGTCCCGTCCATCAGATTTCGATCTCTTTTGGAAGGATCGCATGGCCGAGCTGACGCCGTCGGGCTTGACTATGCGATCGAGGCGGCATCGGTCACCGATGCCGTGACCTGCCAGCTTTTCGATCTCTGGTATACCGGCATGTGCGGCGCTCGCCTGCACGCCAAGTACCTTAAACCTGTCTCGGACGAGCCCGTGCCATTGGTACTTCAGTTCCATGGGTATCCGGGTGCAAGCCGCAGCTGGTTTGAGCAGGCGTCGTTTGCGGGCATGGGCATGGCACTCATCGCCCTCGACTGCCCCGGCCAAGGAGGTCCCTCCGAGGACATTGGTGGATTTGAGGGCACGACGGTCGCGGGCCATATCGTCGCCGGTATCGACGGCGACCCGGCCAACCTCTACTATGTCCGCTTGCACCAAGATATCCGCATTCTTTGCCGTATTGTTCGTGAGCTCGAGGGCATCGATCTTGCCCGTGTATTTGTGAACGGCGCATCGCAGGGCGGCGGTTTGGGCATTGCACCTGTGCGCTTAACAGCGAGCTTATCAATCGCGCCGCCATCCTCTATCCCTTCCTGTCGGATTTCCGCCTGGTCTGGGATTTGGATGCCGACGACATTGCCTACGAGGGTCTGCGCTATTGGTCTCGCTGGTTTGACGAGGACTCGACTCGTATTGACGAGGCCTATGCCAAGCTGGCGTACTTCGATTCCAAGAACTTTGCCCCCATAGTCAAATGCCCCGTGCTGTTTGGCACGGGCACAGCCGATATCGTCTGTCCTCCGGCGACGCAGTTTGCAGTCTACAACAACCTGACCTGTGAAAAGCGTCATGAGTTCTTTGAAGGCTTCGGTCACGAGGAGATTCAGGATTTTGACGATCTGATCATTCCATTTTTCTGCAAGGGAGGGGAGGCTCATGTCTAAGTGCGAGAGCAATATCGATGAGCTGATTGTCCCCGAGCTTGCGGGAATTGCTGGGACGGTTTCGTCAAGGCTCTCTGATTTCCGGGATTGGCGCGGCGATGCTTCTGCGGATGTTTCCGAGTTGGAGACAGCCGCTTCGGACCTTGAGGTTTGCGGGCTGACCGTTACGGCGATTGATTTCGCCAATCCGTGCGCGCGCTACTCCGAGGTTTCCTTTGAGCTCGGCGGGTATGTCGTGCACGGCCGTTTGATTGAGCCTCTGGTTGCGCCCGAAGATCCGAGCTTGTTCCGCTGTGTCTGATGTTCCATGACATCGACCGACCGTGCGGGGATGGCATCACATGACGCGGTTTGCCGCCATGGGATATGCCGTGCTTGCGCTGGACGATGAGACTATTGGATCCAGCGATCTGCAGCAGGGGATTACCTCGCCTGCTTTTGTCGAGCGTGTCCGTTGGGGCTGCGCGTTGGCGAAGGTTGCGCGCAACCTTGATGGCATGGATCCCGACCGCATCTTTGCATGGGGCGAGGGCCTTGGCGGCGGTGTCGCGCTGGCGGTTTCTGCTCTGGACGAGCGGGGCCTTGCCTGCACGGCGCTTGCAATCCGCTTCCCAGCGGTCTCGAGACGCTGTCGCCTCGGTTCGTGGCTCGGTGCTCATGGCACATCGCTCATGGATACCGTGAGTGATCCCAAGGGCCAGTTTGCCGTATTCAACGGTCTTGAGTGTGACCGGAGGCATATCATCTATGCCAAATACGCTCACGAGCGCATCAATGCGTTCGAAAACGAAGTCGTCGACTTCTTTAACCAAACGTTCTATTCGTGTTCTTTGGCCTAGACGGCCTGGACACCGCCAACAAGAGTGGGCGGCATAGGCTGCCCGCCAGACAACTAAGGAGATTCTTGTGGCAACTCAGAAATTCACCGGCGTTATCCCTCCCGTCGTTGTTCCCGATACCGAAGACCACCAGCTCGACGTTGCCTCCTTTGAGCGCAGCATCAACGCATGATCGATGCCGGCGTCGATGGCCTGTTCTTCCTGGGCTCCTCGGGCGAGGTCGTCTTCTCCACCGACGAGCGCCGTCGCCAGATTGTCGCAGAGGCCGTCCGTATCGTCGACCACCGCGTTCCCGTTCTGGTCGGCATCATCGACACCGAGACCGAGCGCATGATCGAGCACGGCAAGGTCGCTCAGGAGCTGGGCGCCGATGCGCTCGTCGCCACCTGCCCGTTCTATGCCCTGCAGGGCATGACCGAGGTCGAGGAGCACTTCCGCATCCTTCACGAGGAACTCGACCTGCCCATCTTCGCCTACGACATCCCCGTGTGCGTCCACACCAAGCTCCCCTGGAAGCTTCTTGCTAAGCTCGGCGCCGAGGGCGTCCTGGCTGGCGTCAAGGATTCCTCGGGCGATGACATCTCGTTCCGCTACCTCATTCAGGAGAACGAGAAGAACGGCCATCCGATGAGCATCCTTACCGGCCATGAGGTCGTCGTCGACGGTGCCTATCTCGGTGGCGCCGACGGTTCCGTTCCGGGCCTCGCCAACGTTGAGCCCGAGGGCTACGTTCGTCAGTGGAAGGCCGCTCAGGCTGGTGACTGGGCTACCGTCAAGGCCGAGCAGGATCGCCTCAATGAGATTTCGCACATCTGGATGTCACCTCGGGCGTCCAGGGCTATGCCGGTGGCGTCGGCGCCTTCAAGACCGCTATGAACCTCATGGGCATCTTCGACAGCCCGACCATGCCGCGCCCGGTGAAGGCCATGACCGGTGAGAACGTCGAGGCGATTCGCAAGGTCCTCCAGGACAACGGTCTCCTTTAAAGCTTTCCCAGGCACCCGACCTCGCCGTTCAACCGTGCGGCCATGACCCATTAGGCCAATGGCCGCACGGTTTCTCGGCGATCTCGGGCACCTGGAAAACCTTTACCGCGCTGTGACGGCTAGCCTGACGGCGCATTTCCTGTAGTTGTTTTGTCTCCGAAGGAGAACGACATGGAGAACAAGTACGTCTGCTCTGTCGATATCGGCGGAACTAAGATCGCGACTGCCATCATGGAGTACCCGGCTGACGGCGGTGTGCCCCATCCCGTTTTTGAGGCTGAGGTTCCCACCGAGGCCCAGGAGGGTGGCGAAGCGGTCTTCCAGCGCATCGAGGCGTCTATCAAGGCAGCTCTTGAGGCAAATCCCGATGTCGAGGTCCTCGGAGTTGGCATCGGCGCTGCCGGTGTCGTCGACCCCAAGACGGGCGCCATCGCGTATGCCAATGAGATTATGCCCGGCTGGTCCGGCGTTCAGTTGGGGCCGCGTCTGCGCGAGGACCTCGGCCTTCCCGTTGCCGTTGTAGGCGACGTGCAGGCTCATGCTCTGGGCGAGGCCCACTGGGGCGTCGGCAAGGGCAAGTTCTCCGTCTTGTGTTTGGGCATCGGTACGGGCATCGGCGGCGCATATGTCGAGAACGGCCGCGTGATGCAGGGCTTCCATGGTGCTGCCGGCCATATGGGCCACATCGAGTGCTCGGCTGCCGCCGGCATTCCCTGCGCCTGCGGGCGTTCCGGCCATCTGGAGTCGGTTGCTTCCGGAACATCAATCGGGCGCATGTACGATGAGCGTTTTGGCCGCGTCGACCCCAGCCGTCCTTCGGTCGGCCGTGACGTGAACGACCTGTGCCGCGCAGGCGACGCAAAGGCGACCGAGGTCATTCATGACGCCGGCTTTGCGCTGGGCGCCAGCCTGGGCTCGCTCGCTAACATCCTGGACCCTGAGGTCATCGTGCTTTCGGGCGGCGTGATTCACCAAGGTCCCGATTGGCGTTCACAGACGTGGAAGGACTCGGTGCACGAGGCTATGCCAGCCAGCGCTCGACCCGCTTCAGGACACGCCGATTCTCATCGGCTCTCTGGAGGGCGACGCGCCGCTCATCGGTGCCGCCGAACACCTTCTTGCATCGTTGAAGTAAACATAACTACCAAGTGCGCCTTCTGAGGTGCCGCAGATTGACGTGAAAGAGGAGCGAAGCGTACTTCGGTACGCGAGCGACGGTTTGAACGTCAAGGTGCGGTGTCTCAGAAGGCTGTTTTGAGAAAGGTTGAGTCGAACATGACCGTTGATCCTTTGATCCAGTCCCTGAAGGGCAAGCTCGTCGTGAGCGTTCAGGCGTATATGGGCGAGCCGCTTCGTACGCCCGAGACCATGGCTCAAATGTCTCGCGCTTGCGAGCTTGGCGGCGCCGCCGCCATTCGCTGCCAGGGCCTTGCCGACATTGCCGCCATTAAGGGTCGCTGTGAGGTTCCCGTCATCGGTCTGTGGAAGGACGGGCACGAGGCGTTTACATCACGCCGACGCTGCGTCACGCTCGTGCCTGCGTTGCTGCGGGTGCCGATATCGTGGCGATCGACGCCACCGATCGTCCGCGTCCCGATGGCAAGTCGGTCGAGGATACCTTCCGCCCGCTGCACGAGGAGGGTGTGCTCCTGATGGCGGATTGTGCCACCATCGAGGACATTCGCCGTGCGGTTGATATGGGCTTCGACCTGGTATCCACCACACTCTCTCACGGTGTCGCCGCCATCGACTGCACCATGGCCGATGGCCCCGACCTGCCGCTCCTGCGTCAGGCGACCGAGGAATTTCCCGGCCTTCCCATCATTTGCGAGGGTCGCGTGCATACGCCCGAGGAGGCTCGCGCTGCAATCGACGCCGGCGCGTGGGCCGTTGTCGTCGGCACCGCTATCACGCACCCCACGAGTATTACAAGTTGGTTCAAGGCTGCGCTTGAGGCGTAAGACGGGCCTTGTATCCGCTTGGGGCGGTATACTCAATAAAGGCAATTGATCGCGCGGGATCCGCTGGCCGGGTCCCGCGCTTATTTTAGGAGGCACACATGCAAAAGGGAGATGCCATGGATGCGGCGGAGCGCTCGGAGCGTATCCCCGATATCGTTATCATCACCGGAATGTCCGGCTCGGGCCGAACGCAAGCCATGCATGTGTTTGAGGACATGGGCTATTTTTGTATCGACAACCTGCCCCCACGCCTGATTGCCCAGCTTGCTGAGCTCGTTGGCATCAATACGGGCGTGGGCAGGCACCTTGCCGTTACCTGCGACCTGCGTAGCCAGGGCTTGTTCGATGAACTGCTCGATGCTGTTGCCGCACTGGAAGAGCGCGAGATGAGCTGCGACATTGTGTTTCTCGAGGCGTCTGACGAGGTGCTGATTCGCCGGTATAGCGAAAACCGTCGTCGCCATCCCATTGCAAAGCCGGGGGAGACCACGGCCGACGCTATTCAGCGTGAACGTCTGCAGCTGCAGGGCGTTCGCGATCGAGCCGATATGATTATCGACACGAGCCGCTTGCGCACTTCTGCCTTGCGCAACAAGCTGCGCATGGCTTTTTCCGAGCTGTCCGACCAGCAGCTTATGGATGTCCACGTGTTCTCGTTTGGCTTTAAGCATGGCATGCCCATCGAGGCGGATATCATGATCGATGTTCGCTTCTTGCCCAATCCTTTCTACGATCCCGAGATGCGCACCATGACCGGTCTCGATAAGAAGGTCTCCGATTTTGTCTTGGACCACCCCAAGACCCAGGAGTTCTGGAAGGCCTGGACTCAGCTGCTCGATACGGTCATGCCGGGTTATATCGCAGAGGGCAAGCCGCAGCTTTCCATTGCTATCGGCTGCACAGGCGGACAGCACCGTAGCGTCGCCATTGCCGAGGCCACGGCCCGCTACCTGGAGGGTGCTCAGTATCATGTGAGCATCTCCCACCGTGACCTGTCGCGTGCCAACACGAAGGCATAGGTTTACATGTCGTTTACCGCTGAGGTGCGTGACGAGCTTGCGCGCTGCGAACCAGAATGCGAATACTGCGATTTGTCGACGCTTGCTGCGCTAACGCGTGTGAGCGGCACGCTTTCGCTGGCGGGCTCGGGACGGTACCGCTTGACGTCGCGACCGAGACGGGTGCTGTGGCGCGCACGATGATTGCGCTGACGCATCGTATCCTTAAGCTCAAGACCGAATTCACGGTTCGTAAGTCGGTCCTGCACAAGGTACGAAACTATCTCATCACCTTGCCCGATCAGCCCGATTTGGATAAGGCTCTGGTGCTGCTGGGCATTCTCGACCGTAGGGGAGGGCTCGTCGCGGGTGTGCCGCGCCACATCGTCGCCCGTCCTTGCTGCAGGCTCGCCTATATTCGCGGTGCGCTGATTGCCGGAGGCTTTGTTGCCGACCCGCGTGGCGATTTTCATTTGGAGATCGCGGTTCAGGGCGAGGAGTATGCAAAGGGACTTTGCGACCTTCTGGAGCAGATTGGAGTTCACGCCCGCGTCAATGCGCGTCGCGGCTCGTATGCCGTGTACATCAAGAGTGCCGAGGAGATTAAACGTCTGTTACAGCTGATTGGCGCCAAGCGCAGCGTTGCCGAGATTGAAGAGGCCCGCGCGGTTAAGCTGGTGAAGAACGACGTGAATCGTCGCGTGAACGCAGAGCTTGCCAACCAGACCAGAAGTGCCGGTGCCGCCCAACATCAGCTTGCGCTCATCGATGAGCTTGATCGGCGCGGTTTGCGCGAAACGCTGCCGGACGCTCTGGCAGTTTTTTTTTGACGCTCTGGCAGTTTTTTGTGACTTACGCGAGCGTTACCCCGATCTCTCACTGCGAGATTTGGGGGAAATGGCCGACCCTCCTTTGTCGAAGTCGGCCTTGTATCACCGTGTTTTGCGCCTTGAAAAGCTCATTGAAGCAAGCGGGTAGTTTAACGCAATAGCTTTTATGGTGGTTTAACTGCTGTTTTATACGTTAAAGCGTTTTAACGCAAATTTGATTTTCAATTTCGAGCATTCTCGTGAAATTCAAGCCAAAAAAAGGTATATTAGGCGAGTGGTTAGTTTGTGGGCCTCAACGGCAGGCGCTGTAGCTTGCGGGGGCCTTACGAAAGGAGACACAATGGCAGTAAAGGTTGCTATTAACGGCTTCGGTCGCATCGGTCGTCTGGCCTTCCGCCAGATGTTCGGTCATGAGGGCTCCGAGATCGTCGCTATCAACGACCTCACCTCTCCCGATATGCTCGCTTACCTGCTGAAGTACGACTCCACGCAGGGCAACTATGCTCGCGATCACGAGGTCGTCGCTGGCGAGGATTCCATCACCGTTGACGGCAAGGAGATCAAGATCTACAAGGAGGCCGACGCCAACAACCTGCCTTGGGGCGACCTCGACGTCGACGTCGTTCTCGAGTGCACCGGCTTCTACACCAGCAAGGCTAAGGCTCAGGCCCACATCAACGCTGGCGCCAAGAAGGTCGTCATCTCCGCTCCGGCCGGCAGCGATCTGCCCACCATCGTGTACAACGTCAACCATGAGACGCTGACCGCTGAGGACAACATCATCTCCGCTGCTTCCTGCACCACCAACTGCCTCGCCCCGATGGCCAAGGGCCTGAACGACTTCGCTCCCATCGTCTCCGGCATCATGACCCACCATCCACGCCTTCACCGGCGACCAGATGCCGCTCGACGGCCCGCAGCGCAAGGGCAACTTCCGTCGCTCCCGCGCCTGCTCCGAGAACATCGTCCCGAACACCACGGGCGCTGCCAAGGCCATCGGCCTGGTTCTCCCCGAGCTCAACGGCAAGCTCATCGGTGCCGCCCAGCGCGTCCCGACGCCGACCGGCTCGCTGACCAACCTCTACGCCGTCGTTGACAAGAAGGTCACCGTCGACGAGGTCAACGCTGCCATGAAGCCTACGCCGAGACCATCCCCGATACCTTCGCCTACAACGAGGACCAGATCGTCTCCCGCGACATCGTCGGCGAGACCCACGCTCCATCTTCGACGCCACTCAGACCATGTGCTCTGATCTCGCAACGGCCAGACCCTCGTTCAGTCACCTCTTGGTACGACAACGAGAACTCCTACACCTCTCAGATGGTCCGCACCATCA
>ENA-OQBT01000521-OQBT01000521.1-human-gut-metagenome-genome-assembly--contig:-NODE-521-length-22909-cov-2.643008_pt1 | contig 22909 bp, 30 predicted proteins | sample MGYA00242749_ERZ504557 | MGnify/ENA primary metagenome ERZ504557 (study PRJEB26092, sample SAMD00036243) | human gut metagenome | host: Homo sapiens | study: EMG produced TPA metagenomics assembly of... | reverse complement strand
TTTGCCGCATCTGAATCCGAGAAAGCGAAGACGTGGTGGAATTTTTATATACGAAAAAAGAGACCATTGCATAATTTCGTGCAACAGCCTCTTCATATTTTTGATAAACGCTAACTTACTGACATTGGCCCAGAGGCGTCCCGCCGTCCGCAGACCGCCGTCCGCCGTTCGCAAAAGGACCCTCGCATGACGATATTCATCATGCGAGGGTCTTTTTATGTCAAAAGCAACCTCTCAGACCGCCTTCGGCGGCCAGCTCCCCTATGAGGGGAGCCGCTAGCCACGAACCACGAACCACGAGCCACTAAAAAAGGGACTGTCGCATGAAGGTTTCTGCCTCATGCGAGGGTCTTTTTGTGTCAAAAGCAACCTCTCAGACCGCCTTCGGCGGCCAGCTCCCCTATGAGGGGAGCCGCTAGCCACGAGCCACGAGCCACTAAAAAAGCGTTGTCCGTCAGGACAACGCTTTTTTCCACCCTTATTTTCCGCTAGCAGCGATGCAGTCGTTGAGGTCGGCGACGAGGGCGTCGACGTCGATGCCGTGAGCACCAGCGCCCTGGCCGATGGTTTCGAAGTGAGCAGCCATGCAGCCAATGCAGCCGAGACCGTACTGCTGGAAGATTTCAATGATCTGCGGATATTTCTGAACGGCTTCAATGATACCCGTGTCTTTTGTAATCTGTGCCATTATGTGTATTCCTCCTTGTAAGATCGTATCCGTACTGTTTTGAAGGAACGTCCGGATTGCATCTATTATATCATACTTTTTTTCATTTGTGCGAGGAAATGCGCTTTTCCTCCAAGAGTTGTCCGTCCGGCAGGAAGCTGCGGAAGGTGAGGCTGTCTTCGCTGGCTTCCAGGCTCATGTAATTGTCCGTTTCCGGCTGGGGCGCGACGTATTCATCGAGGCTGTGCTGCTTCCACAGGCCCGGATACTGGACGTTGCCGCGACGCCGGTGATGAGGTACAAGGGCCCCGTTTCATCGCGCTGGAAGTTCTTGATATGGCCCCGGTCGCGGTAGGTGTGGAGGTGCGCCGAGAGGACGGCATCGACGCCATATTGGTCGAAGAGGGGCATCCACAGCTGTCCTTCCGGCGAAAAGCCTTCGGCACGAGGTTCTGGCCGGCTGGCAAAGCCATATTGAAGCGGGTCCTTGTGCATGAGGACGATTTTCCATTTCTTCTTCGTCTTGGCCATGTCTTTTTTGAACCAGGCCACTTCGTCTTCATCGAGGCTGGGCTCGAAGTCGGCCAGTTCCTGGGACTGCGTGTTGAGGACGACGAAGTGGACGTCACCGTAGTCGAAGGAGTAGAACTGGTTCTGGTATTTTTCCATATCGATCTGAGGCAGGGCGAAGAGGTGCAGGTAGGCTTCGGGCATGCGGACTTTCCAGTCCTTATTATACGTTTCGTGGTTTCCCAGGAGAGGGACGACGGGGATGCGGGCAATCATGTCGTTGACGACGTCGAACCAGGCATTCCACTGGTAGTGGTCCTGGCCGTTATCGACGAGGTCGCCCATGTTGATGAAGAACTGGGCGTCCTGGTTGCGCTGCCATGCCGGCTGTGCCGTGGCGGCCCAGACGCTGTAGTCGCTGGATTGGGAGTCCGGGAAGATGAGGGCCTTGAAGTCATTGCCCTGGGCCGTGTGGAAGGTCTGCCAGCTGCTGCGCTTGTCGCCGGCGCGACGCGGTATTCATAGGCCGTACCCGGTTCGAGGCCGGTGACGGTGGCCGTGTGGATGTACGTCGTCACGCCATCGTCGCTGAAGGCGTCGCTGGAAGCGGGGAGCTGCATGAGGGTAGTATCGTCGCCGGCTTTGCGGTATTCGACGACGGGCTTATCTTCGGCGTAGTCCGACTGCCACATGAAGGTCCGCGACGTCGTGCTGTCCGCCGTGATGACCTGGCGGATGTTGGAGGCATCGACGGTCTCTGTCGACAGGTAGTGGGCCGCCGCAGCCTTGGTGGCCTTGACGCCCTGCTTGGCGACGGTCTTCGTACCGGGCAGCCAGGTATAGGCACTGACAGCGGCGATGACGGCAGCGGCCAGAGAACAGGCGATGATCTTTTTATATTTTGCTTTCATAGCGTTCCTCCTATTTTTGAATATACGTTATTATAAGGGATGGAGTCAACTCTAAGTCAAGAGAAAAAAAGAAAAACTTGACAAGGCCCTTTCTTCGATATAAGATAGATGCATCCAAAGTGATAGAGAACGTCGATGAACGGGAGCAAGTACCGTCATGATACCCTTGACAGCGAGCCGGTGGCAGTGGAAGTCCGGTGAAGAGGCCGTGAATGGGAATGGGCCGGGAGATGCAGGCTGAAGCTGAGTAGGTCCTGCCGGAACTTTCACCGTTATCAGGAAAGAATGCATCTACGTGTGCATATGAGCCGGGCAGTTTTGCCAACCAGGGTGGTACCGCGGAAATGACTTTCCTTTCGTCCCTAATGTGAGGGATGGAAGGATTTTTTTATTGAACAGGGAGGAATCCATCATGTCTGTTATTTTTTCTGGTATCCAGCCGAGCGGCAATCTGACTTTAGGTAACTATTTAGGCGCACTTCGCAATTTCTCGAAAATCCAGGACGGCAACGAATGTTATTACTGCGTCGTCAACCAGCATGCCATCACGGTCCCGCAGGACCCGGCCCTCTTACATCAGCGCACGCGGCAGCTGGCTGCCATCTACCTGGCTTCCGGCCTGGACCCGGAAAAATCGACGCTCTTCGTCCAGTCGGAAGTCCCGGAACATGCACTCCTGGCTGGATGATGATCACCTTGTCCTATGTCGGCGAATTGGAACGCATGACCCAGTACAAGGATAAGGCTTCCAAGCGGGGCGACTCCATCCCGGCCGGCCTGTTGACCTATCCGCCCCTTATGGCTGCGGACATCCTCTTGTACCAGACCAACTTCGTCCCCGTCGGCGATGACCAGAAGCAGCACATGGAAATTACCCGCAACCTGGCTCAGCGCTTCAACCGCCTCTATGGCGAAGTCTTCACCATCCCGATATCTACCTCGCCAGGACGGCACGCGCGTCATGAGCCTCCAGGAACCGACCAAGAAGATGAGCAAGTCCGACGACAACACGACGGCAACGATTTATCTCCTCGACGAACCGAAGGCTATCGAAAAGAAAATCAAGCGGGCCCAGACGGACAGCGAAAACTCCGTCCATTACGATAAAGAAAACAAGCCGGGCATTTCCAACCTCATCGAAATCTTCTCGGCCCTGACAGACCAGACGCACGAACAGGTCGAAGCGGCCTATGCCGGCAAAGGCTATGGCGCCTTCAAGAAAGACGTGGCCGACGCTGTCATCTCGACGCTGGAACCGATCCAGCAGCGTTACCGCCAGCTCGTCGACGATCCCGAACTGGACGCTATCCTCGACAAAGGTGCTGCCAAAGCCCATGCCAAGGCCAGCGTGACTTACGAAAAAGCCGCCAAGGCCATGGGCTTGTTCCGTAAGTAAAACGATTCCACTTAAATTTGAAAGTCAATAAGATTTGAAATTTATAAAAATAAAAGCAAATAACATATTGACAAAGAAAGTATAAAGTATTACACTATATCCAACAAAGAAAATAGTAGAGACAAGAGGCAAGGGAGCCTGATGGAACATCAGCTTTCCTTGCCTCTGTTTTTATTTGGGGATTTCTTTGTTCGATCTTTTAGTTATCATTTCTTTATAAATTCATCAGTTTAGGGGGAGTTACGAATGAGATTACGCGATGTAGGACTGACCAAAGAAGAAATCAAAGCCAAAGTAGACAAGTACATGATTGAAACGTACGAACGCTTCGACATGATTGCAGAACGCGGCAAAGGCATGTACGTCTACGATGAAAACGGGACACAGTACCTTGATTTCTACGCTGGTATCGCCGTCAACAGCGCCGGCAGCTGCAACGACAAAGTCGTCCTGGCCGTCATCGACCAGTGCATGGACATCATGCAGACCTTCAACTATCCGTACACAGTACCGCAGGCCCTGCTGGCTGAAAAGATTTGCACGACCATCGGCATGGACAAGATCTTCTTCCAGAACTCTGGGGCAGAAGCCAACGAAGCCATGATTAAGATGGCCCGTAAATACGGCATTGAACACTTTGGTCCCAACAAATACGAAATCATCACGGCAAAAGAATCCTTCCACGGCCGTACCTTTGGTTCCATGAGCGCTACGGGCCAGCCGGACAATGCCTGCCAGATCGGTTTCGGCGCCATGACGCCGGGCTTCAAATATGCTGAATTTAACAATTTGAAAGCCTTTGAAGATGCCATTACGGAAAACACCATCGGCATCATGGTCGAACCGGTACAGGGCGAAGGCGGTGTCCATCCGGCAATAAAAGAATTTCTCACGGGCCTGCGCAAACTGTGCGATGAAAAAAGGCCTGCTCCTCCTCCTCGATGAAGTACAGAGCGCTGGTGCCGCACCGGGGCTGTCATGTCCTACATGAACTACGGCATCAAACCGGATATCGTCTCTATGGCCAAAGCTTGGGCGGCGGCATGCCAATCGCTGCTATCTGCGCCCGCGAAGATGTTTCCAAAGCCTTCACCATGGTTCCCACGGCAGTACCTTCGGCGGCCATCCGGTCTGCTGCGCCGCAGCCTTGGCCGAAGTCAACGAACTGTTGGACAAAGACCTGGCTGGCAATGCCAAGAAGATGGGGGCATACTTCTTGGAACAGGCCCGGGAAAAACTGCCGCATCTGAAGGAAGCCCGCGGCCAGGGCTGCTTCTTGGGGCTTGAATTTGACGACAAGATCAACAGCGTCGACTTGAAGCATAAATGCTTCGACAAACACATGCTGTCGACGGCCATCGGTGACCACGTCCTGCGTCTGGTTCCGCCGCTGATCCTCCAGAAGGAACACGTCGACAAGGCCATTGCCATCATCAAGGAATCCGTTGAAGAATTGGCAAAATAAGAATTAGAGGGGTATACGAAGGTGTCTGCACAGTGAGGGGTTGGCAGGCACTTTTCCAAAAGGGGGAAAAGGGATGAAACACTTCGTCATCACTGTCGGTTGTGAATACGGCAGCGGCGGACCGGAAATCGGCAAGATGCTGGCCAAGTCGCTGGGCATTGAGTATTACGACCGCGATCTCGTAGATAAAGTCGTGGAAAAAATCGGCGTAGAAAAACATCTCGTAGAAGAAGCGGACAACAAGAATTTCGTTCCTTACGGTATCGAAACATCCCTGGGAACGCGCTACGCCAACTTATCGAATAAAGTCATTTATACGCAGTTCGACGTCATCCGTAAAATGGCGAAATCTTCGTGCGTGATCATCGGACGCTGCAGCGACTACATCCTGAAGGGGCAGGATGATGTCGTCAACGTCTTCATCTACGCACCGGTCGACGTCCGGGTCAGGACGATCATGGAAAAGATGAACTTATCTGAACGCCATGCCAAGGAAATGATTCGGGACTGTGACAATGCACTGCACCGCCGTTACAAATACATCACCGGCACCTATCGCGGTGACCGTCACAACCGCCATCTGCTGGTCGACAGCAGCGTCCTGGGCTGGGAAAAGACGGCGAAGTTCATCAAATCTTTCGTCGAAATGCGTTTTGAAGAGACTTGAGGGGGTATGAAAGATGGCGACAAAAAAGTCTGATTTTGATAAAGTCCTGAGTGCTTGGGACGTCCTGGTCATCGCCTTCGGGGCTATGATAGGCTGGGGCTGGGTCGTATCGACGGGCGACTGGATCATGCAAGGCGGCGTCTTAGGCGCCATGCTGGGGTTTGCCATTGGCGGCGTCATGATTTTCTTCGTCGGCCTGACCTATGCCGAACTGACGTCGCTATGCCACAGTGCGGCGGTGAACATGTCTTCAGTTATAAGCCATGGGGCCGCTTGGTTCTTTTGTTTGTACCTGGATGATCGTTTTAGGGTATGTCGCGTCGTCTGTTTCGAAGCCTGCGCCCTGCCGACCATCGTAGCTTATATTTATCCTGATTTCCTGGCAGGCTATCTGTATACCGTTGCCGGTTTCGATATTTACGCTTCCTGGCTGGCCGTAGCCATTCTGGTTTCTGTCTTCATTACGGCCATCAATATCATCGGGACCAAGACGGCAGCTATTTTGCAGACTATCCTGACGGTCATCATCGGTGGCGTCGGTATCCTGCTCATCGCAGCTTCGGCCCTGACCGGTACGGTATCGAACCTGGAAGGCCAGCTGTTCATGGGAGCTACGACGACGGATATGGTTAAAGGGACCTGGCCGTTGCCGTCATGACGCCGTTCTATTTCATCGGCTTCGACGTCATCCCGCAGGCTGCCGAAGAAATTTCTGTATCCTTGCAGAAAATCGGCCGCATCCTCATCTTGTCCATCGTCCTGGCCGTCCTCTTCTATGCGCTCATCATCTTTGGCGTCGGCTATGTCATGAATAATGCAGAAATCTCCGTCGCCATGAAAAGCGTCGGCGGCCTGGTCACGGCTGATGCCATGGCCGTCGCTTTTGGCAGCTCCATCATGGCCAAGGTCCTCATCATCGGCGGCCTCTGCGGCATCATCACCAGCTGGAACTCCTTCCTCATCGGCGGCAGCCGCGCTATGTACTCCATGGCTGAATCGTATATGATCCCGCGGGTCTTGCCAAATTGCACGATAAATATAAGACGCCTGTCAATGCGCTTTTGCTCATCGGCCTCTTGTCCATCATCGCGCCGTTCTTCGGCAAAAAGATGCTGGTCTGGGTCGTCGATGCCGGCAACTTCGGCTGCTGCGTCGCCTACTGCATGGTCGCTATTTCCTTCGTCATCCTTCGTAAAAAAGCACCGGACATGGCTCGTCCTTATAAGGTCAGTCATTATAAACTCGTCGGTGCCCTGGCTATCCTCATGTCGGGCTTCATGGTCGTCATGTACGTCGTCCCCGGTTCCGGTGCTACCCTGGTTCCGCAGGATGGGGCATGGTTCTCAGCTGGTCGATCCTGGGCGTCCTCTTCGGCCTCTATTGCAAGGCTAAATACGGCAGCAAGTTCGCTACCCATATCGACGTGGCCCTGGATAATGAAGCCGTCGAAGAAGCGGGCGACCTGGCTTTCGGTCAGGCTATGGCCGCAGCCCTTCAGAATGTCGAATCGGATGCGCCTGTCACCTATGTATCGCAGCCGCTCAGTTTCTCCTTCTCCATGCCGGTATCCGTCGTCTTTGGCGCCGGCAAGCGCCACCTGGCCGGGGAACTGTTGAAGTCCTATGGGACCAAGGCCCTGGTCGTCACCGATTCGGCGACGAATGGACGGGACCTGGTCCGTGAAGTCGAAAAGAGCTTGAAAGATGCCGGTATCTCTGTGGCCCGTTTTGCCCACGTCACGGGGAAATCCCTGGATATTACGGCTGATTCAGCCGTCGATGAAATCAAGAAGAACGGCAGCGATTTCATCGTCGCCATCGGCGGCAATACCGTCATGGAAGGGGCCAAGATGATTGCCCGTGCCGCTGCCAGCACCTGGGTCAGGCAATCCTGCCGCTGACCTTTGTGCCGACGAACTATCATACCGGTGCCTGCTTCGATGCATCCCTGCCCGACGGCAGCCGCGACCAGGCCCTGCTGGCCAAAGTCGTCATCGTCGATCCGGAATGTATGACCGGCATGAGCCAGAAAGAACGGGCCGTCTCGGGCTTTGCCGCCCTCAGCGAATGTATCAGTGCCTATACGGCAGCCGATGCCCAGCCGCTGACCGATGCCATGGCCTCTACGCCATCGACATCTTGAACGATAAGCTGGCCGGCGTCTGCACCGATCATGCCGATAAAGGAGCTTGGGAAAAAGTCGTCCTGGCCGGCGTCATCGGCAGCATGGTCGCTGCAGAAACGGGCAGTCAGGTAGCCAAAGGACTGGCGCAAGCGTCGCCAAGACCTCCTTCCCGGCTGACGAAGTGCTCCTGGCAGCCATCGTCCCGGTCGTCATCGATGCTAAAGCAGGGAAGGATCCCTTCCTCTATGGCAAACTGGCCCGCACCATGGGCGGTTTTACGTCCGACGACTGTGCAGCCCGCCTCTGCTATCTGCCAAGGCCCTGCACCTGGACCTGCGCATTGCCGACATGGGCGTCCATGAAGACGACATCGCCACCATGCCGAAGCCTATATCGGTGAAGAAGCAGCTGAAGAAATCAAAGAAAGAGCCGCTTCTCTGGAAGCTGCATTTGATTCGTGAAAATAGTTTGTAGTAAAAAAGGAGCTGTCGCACATGCGACAGCCCCTTTTTTCATATAACCAAAAGATTTTCTTTTTACCAGCAGGAGTTTGACAAGGCTGTGTAGAATATCTTAAGATAAACTAGTTATATCATAGTTGCTTGGAGGTAGTCATTATGACACTCAGTTTATTTTGGTCGCGGTATACGCTGGAACTTCGGGAACAGCATTTGCGCGACGTCGATGAACTTTATCATTATCTCATTGCCCGGGAACGATGGAACTGGTTCCTGGCCAAGATCCCCGAACAGGCTCAGATCCAGATACTCCGGGGCCACAACCACGGGGAGGACTCCTGGACGTGCCGCAAGTGGCTCGACCACATGCTGGACTGGATCAAGGAAAACAAACCGCCTGCCGTCTATGATGCCGTCATTGACAAGATTCATATGATTGAAGACAAGCCTATTGAGGAACTGGAAAAACAGGCTGCCCGGAACATTTCGCCGGAAGAATTGGAAAAACTCCAGCGTGCCGGTTATTTTCAATGTATCGAGGCGCCGAAAAAAAGTGAATGAAAGCAGGTGAGGGAATGACCTTTCTATTACGCATGATAACAGCTGCTGTCTTGTTCTTTTCCCTGGCAGCCGCCGCACCGGCTGCTGTCGTGCAGGCTGATTCCGTCCGCGTCCTGCCGATTTCCGGCGATATCGACGGCAGCCAGGCCGCCTTCATCCAGCGCGGTCTGCGCCAGGCCGCCGAAGAAGGGGATACGGCTGTCGTCATTACCATCAACACCTTGGGAGGCCGCGTGGACAGCGCCCTCAAAATCCGCGATATGCTCATGGCTTCCGACGTCCCGACCATCGCCTATGTCACGTCGCGGGCCTGGTCGGCCGGGGCTCTCATCGCCTTGTCGTGCCGCCATATCATCATGGCGCCGGGCAGCAGTATCGGCGCGGCCGAACCGATTCCCAACACGGAAAAGAACATCGCCGCCTTAAAGGCTGAGTTCAGCGCGACAGCCGCCCAGAATGGCCATAATCCCGGTGTCGCCGAAGCCATGGTCGATAAATCCCAGGGCTATCCCGATTATGCCGAACCGGGCAAGATACTGGCCTTATCTGACGGCCAGGCCAAGGAACTGAACGTGTCCGATGGCTCAGCCGATACGCTGTCCGAAGCCCTGGCCCTGTACAGCCTGGGCGATGCACCATTGACGTACGTCGATAAGGATTGGCGCGACGACGTCGTCGGCATCTTGCAGAATCCCTATGTCCGGACCATCTTCGTCGCCTTGATCATCGCTGCCTTGCTGGCTGAAATCAAGATGGCCGGCATCGGCGCCGGCATCACTACGGCCTTTGTCTTCGGCGGCCTGCTGCTCCTGTCGGGCAACGAGTCCCTGGCAGACGGCCTGAAAATCGTCGCTGCTTTTCTCGTCAGCCTGCTCTGCATCGGCCTGGAACTGGCGTCGCCTGGCGTCGGTATCTTTGGCCTGGCCGGTGTCGTCCTCTTGTTTGGCAGCCTGTTCTTCATGCTCGGGGCGACGTATGAAGCCGTCTACATCCTGGCCGGCGGGACGGTCCTGGCCATTATATTGTTTTATATTGTTGGCAAGCACCTGCCCAAGAGCCGGCTCTTTGAAAAATTGACCCTCAAGAACCGTTCGACGAAAGAAAAGGGATATACGGCCCAGGCCGACTACAGCAAATATCTCTATGAACGGGGCAAGACCATTACTATCCTGCGTCCGTCCGGCACGATCCGCATCGGCAAAGAACGGGTCGACGCCGTGGCCAATGGGACTTTCATCGGCCGCGATGTCATCGTCCGCGTCGTCAAAGTCGAAGGCAGCCGCGTCGTCGTCGAACCGGAACCGGAACGCATCCCAAACCCTGAGAAGGAGGTATCTTATGTCTATCGTATCCTTTTTAGCCGTACCGATCATCATCATCGCCGCCGCTGTCATCGTCGTATCCTTGTTCCTGCACTTCGTGCCCATCGGCTTGTGGATCTCGGCCATGGCAGCCGGCGTCTCCGTAGGCATCGTCAATCTCATCGGCATGCGCCTGCGCCGGGTCATCCCGTCCAAGATCATCCTGCCCCTGGTCAAGGCCAATAAAGCCGGCCTCGACGTCAACGTCAATCAGCTGGAAGCCCATTACTTGGCCGGCGGTGACGTCGACCGCGTCGTCGACGCCCTCATCGCGGCCCATCGGGCGACGATGTCCCTGACCTTTGAACGGGCCTGCGCCATCGACCTGGCCGGCCGCGACGTCCTGGAAGCCGTCCAGATGAGCGTCAATCCGAAAGTCATCGAAACGCCGTTCATCTCGGCTGTCGCCCAGAACGGCATCGAACTGAAGGTCCGGGCCCGGGTCACGGTCCGCGCCAACATCGACCGCCTCGTCGGCGGTGCCGGTGAAGCGACGGTCATCGCCCGCGTCGGCGAAGGCATCGTCACCAGCGTCGGCTCGGCACGGGACCATTCGCAGGTCCTGGAGAATCCTGACGAAATCAGTAAGACCGTCCTCAGCAAGGGCCTCGACGCCGGGACGGCTTTTGAAATCTTGTCCATCGACATTGCCGATGTCGACGTAGGCCGCAACATCGCGCCCGATTGCAGACCGACCAGGCCGAAGCGGACAAGCAGATCGCCCAGGCCAAGGCCGAAGAACGGCGGGCCATGGCTGTCGCCAAAGAGCAGGAAATGCAGGCTTATACCCAGGAAATGCAGGCCAAAGTCGTCGAAGCCCAGGCCGAAGTACCCCTGGCCCTGGCCCAGGCCCTGCGCGAAGGCAAGTTGGGCGTCATGGACTATTATAATATGAAGAATATCATGGCCGATACGGAGATGCGGAATGCCGTCGCCCAGGCCGGCGTCCCCAAGACCCAGTCGGTCCCGACCGGCAGGACAGTCATCACGACGACCGGGGTCCGGCCGGAAAGTAGGTGAGGTCCATGGATATGCTATGGCTCATCGTGGCCTTTGTCTGATGGCGGCCTTGCCCGACATCTTGCGCCGCCGCCGGCACTATGCCAAACGGAAAGGCCCTATTCCTATACCGCCGCGGCGTAAGCCGGCACTGGCCAGGACGCCGGCTCCGGCAGAACCCGCAGAAGAAGCGGACCGGGAGGCTTCGATGACAGAAACGGCCGCTCCGGCGCAGGCGCAGCGTGCCGGTTGCTATGCCAGTCCGACCGGCTGCGGTATCGCCCGTATCCGTGCCCCAGCGCGTCCGCCCGGCGGCCTGGAGCCAGCTGACGCCACAGGCGCGGGAGCTCTACGCCGGCTTTGTCTGGTCCGAAATATGGCAGGAACCGTTGGCTCACCGTCAGCGGTCAATTAAAAATAGAGAGGATTTATCACAAATGATTCAAGAAAAAGAAGTAGGTATCAAGGGTATCCCCGGACTGGTCATCACGTCTGGGGAAAAAGCGAAAGGCGTCGTCTTGTTCTATCATGCTGGTCGTCGCAGAAAGAATTTCAGGCCGTCCGCGGCCGCATCCTGGCCTCGTATGGCTACGATGTCGTCATTCCCGACGCCGTCAACCATGGCTGCCGCGGCACGCTGGACTATGAATCGAAGATCGTATACCCCGATTTCTGGCAGACCATTTTCCAGAACATGACGGAAGTCCCGCTCATGCTGGAATATATCCAGGAAAACTGGCCCGATACGCCCATTGCCGTCATGGGACATTCCATGGGCGGCTTCACGGCTCTCGGCGCCATGAGCTTGTTCAAGGAATTTAAGACGCTGTCGTCATGAACGGTTCCGGCTGGTGGGATGAATCGGAACGGCGCTTCCGTGCGTCCCTGCACATTGAAAAGCCCCGGGCCTACCGCTTCATCCAGATGCAGTTCGCTGCCATGGATCCCTATACCCACATGGACCGTCTCAGCGGCCGATCCCTCTTGTCCCTCCGCGGCGGCGCCGACGATGTCGTCGATGGGGCTGCCCAGGAACTCTATCTGGAAAAACTGGCCCAGCGCGATGACGTCAAGACCCAGTCCATCGTCTACGATGACCTCGGCCATTTCGTCACGACCAATATGATGGGCGATGCCGTCAACTGGCTCCAGACAGAGTTACATTAAGGAAAAAAAGAAAATACTTTAAAATGACAAGAAGTAAAACCTTTCCTATAAAAACAATTAAATGAATTACGGCAAAATACTTTACAAAATTTAAAAAGTGAGTATAATATACGTATAAACAAGAAACCGCAAGGACGCGGAAAGTAAGAAATCATTCATCATTACGATAGAAATGATTTTCTCCCGTCCTTGCGGTTTTATATTTTTTATGGTTATCATTCATGTATCAGGGGATGTATAACAGGGGGGATAGGTATGTCAAAGAATATTTTCCGAACAAAAAGCATCAATCAGTTCCTATCGGAAACGAAACAAGACGGCGGCATGAACCGCGTCCTGGGGACGTTCGGTCTGACTATGTTGGCATCGGCTGTATCGTCGGCACGGGGATTTTCGTCCTGACCGGGATTGCAGCGGCTAATTTTTCCGGGCCGGCCCTGGTCATTTCCTTCGTCATCGCAGCCCTGGCCTGTGGCTGTGCCGCGCTTTGTTATTCTGAATTTGCAGCCATGATTCCCGTAGCCGGCAGTGCTTACACCTACGGTTACGTGGCTTTAGGCGAATTTTGGGCCTGGGTCATCGGCTGGGATTTGATTTTGGAATATACCCTGGCGCTGAGCGCCGTTTCCATCGGCTGGTCCGGCTATTTCGGCAATATCCTGATGAATCTGGGCCTGGCCTTGCCGAAAGAGTTCATTACGGCACCGGAAGAAGGGGGCCTCATCAATTTGCCGGCCATGGCCATTATCTGGATCATCACTTTGATCAATATGAAGGGCATTACTCAGAGCTCCCTGGTCAATGACATCATCGTCGTCATCAAGCTGGCTGTCGTCGGCCTGTTCATCGCCCTCGGCGTCAGCCATGTCGACCCGGCTAACTGGACGCCTTTCATGCCCTATGGCTGGTCCGGTGTCTTCACCGCGCTTCGGTCATCTTCTTTGCTTACATCGGCTTCGACGCCGTTTCGACGGCAGCTGAAGAAGTCAAGAATCCGCAGAAAGATTTGCCTCGCGGCATCATCTTATCGCTGGTCATCTGCACGGTCTTGTACATCGCCGTATCGGTATCCTGACCGGCATGGTCCCGTACTTGCAGTTCAAGACGACGGCCGCTCCCGTTGCCTATGCTCTGCAGCTCGTCGGTTATCATTGGGGTGCCGCTGCCGTATCGGTCGGTGCTATCTGCGGCCTCACGTCGGTTCTCCTGGTCATGTGCCTCGGCCAGAGCCGTATCCTCTTCGTCATGTCCCGTGACGGCCTGCTGCCGCGCTTCTTCGGCCATATCAACCAGAAGACCAAGACGCCGGTCCGCAGTTCCTTGTTAGTCGCCGTCGTATCGTCCATCCTGGCCGGCCTCGTTCCTATCGGCGTCGTCGCCGAAATGGTCAATATCGGCACGTTAGGGGCTTTCATCATCGTCTCGGCGTCGGTCATCATCCTTCGCAAGAAGCACCGGACCGCGTTCGTCCGTTCCGCTGCCCCTTGGTTCCGCTCATTCCGATTTTGGCGATCCTCTTCTGCGGCGTCCTGGTCGTCATGCTGCCGACGATTACGCAGATCCGCTTCGTCGTATGGCTGGCCATCGGCCTGGTCATCTACTTTGGCTATGGCTATAAGCACAGCATCATCACCAAAGCCCAGAAAGGTACCCTGACGGCTCCCGTTTCCGCGGCGGCTGAAGAACCGGCTCAGGCTCCGGCCCTTCACGAAGGAGCTCATTCCACTATTGAACACTGACGCATTCTATATATCGACAGAAAAGACCCGCCCTCTCCCCTGGCCGGGTCTTTTTCTTGCCCTTGAAGCTAGCCGCCGGCCGTGATTTTTTTTGTAGCTTGCGTCCTTTTTCATCGCCTGTATGCGGATTTCGTAGGGGCCGTCCCAAAGGGCGGCCCGCTCCAGAATATGTGTGATTTCCCGGACCGGACTACAGGGGCATCGTCCCCATATCCGGCAGCATCAGCCACCCGCCGCTAACCACGAGCCACGAACCACTAGCCCCAAGGCGGGCCGCCTAGCCTCTGCTGTCCGTTCCAGCAACCATCTTGCGCCTTCCGTTGGTCGGCACCCGATGGGCTGGAAAGGCTTCAGGACGGCCCCTACGAACCACGAGCCACGAACCACTAGCCACTAGCCCCCCATTTGTGGTAAAGTAGAGCCATGCGAAATATCATTGCAGAGGGGAGCTAGGAGAATGGAAAAAAAGAAGATCTATGTATTGGCCTGCGGCGGGACCATTGCCGGCAAGGCTGCGTCTGCCGACGATTTGACGGGGTATGCTGCCGGCCAGACGTCCATTGATGAATTACTTGAGGCTGTGCCACAGTTGGCGGAGTATGCTGATGTACAGGGCGAGCAGTTCTGCAACATCGACAGTTCGGACATGACCGAAGCCTTATGGCAGTCCCTGGCCAGCCGGGTACAGGAAGTGGCTGACCGGGAAGACGTGGACGGCATCGTCATCACCCACGGCACGGATACCATGGAGGAAACGGCCTATTTCCTCGACCTCACGGTCCACACCATCAAGCCTGTCGTCCTGACGGGCTCCATGCGGCCTTCGACGGCCATCAGTGCCGACGGGCCGTTGAACCTGTTGGAAGCCGTCCAGGCGGCGTCCTGGGCGGAATTGGGGAAATACGGCGTCGTCATCGTCATGAACAGCACCGTTCACAGCGCCCGCTTCGTCGAAAAGACCGATACGACCCATGCCGATACTTTCAAAGGCCGCCAGATGGGCTGCCTGGGCTACATGCAGGACGCCGGCCGTACTTGTACCAGCAGCCCCTGCGCAAGCATACGTGGTCGTCGGACTTGGCGTCTCCCAAAGACTTGCCGCCCGTGGCCATCGCCTATACCTATGTAGCCTTACGGCCGATGACGTGTGCCGTCTGGCCCAGGGGAAGGCCGGTCTGGTCCTGGCCGGCCTCGGTCACGGTAAAGTGCCGGAACCGGTCTGGCAGGCCTTGCAGTCCCTCATGGCACAAGGCTCGTCGTCGTCCGCGCTGCCCGCGCCCTGGGAGGGATGGTCACGCCGGTCCCGGCTTATGACGGGACGATTACGGCTGATTCCCTGACGCCGCAGAAGGCCAAGATCCTCTTGCAGCTGGCCCTGGCCCATACGACGGACCGGGACAAGATACAGGCCATCTTCGACACGTACTGAGCCTTTCCTTTCGCGGCGATATGCCTTCCCTAATGGGGCGGGGTGTGATAAAATAAATAAGATAAAACATAGGTATGCAATCCCTGTATCCTTTACGACACTGACATAGATAGGAGCGAATGAATCATGAATAAGTACAAAAAATTGATGGTCATTACGGCCATGACGGCAGCTCTCGGCACGTCGGCTTTCGCCGCATCCACCGGGATCACGGACATCAGCAATTATTGGGCAAAGCGGCCATCCAGTATTTCTATAACCAGCACTACATCAGCGGCACCAACGGCCAGTTCCGCCCGAATGAAGACATTACCCGTGAAGGCGCTGCGGCTATCATCAACAACATGATCGGTGAAGATTACAAAGTCAAGACGACGAATTTCAGCGACGTCAAAGGCCGCTGGTCTGAACGGGCCATTGCCTCGCTGGTCGACAAACAGATCATGAGCGGTTACAGCAACGGCACGTTCAAGCCGGAACAGAAGATCACCCGTGAAGAATTTGCCGTCATCGCCTACAACTACATGACCTATAAAGCATGAGCACCCTCGAAGGCGCTGCACCTTATGCCGACGAAGCCAAGATTTCCAGCTGGGCCCGCCAGGCCGTCGATGCCCTGGCTGCTGCCGGCTATATGAAGGGCGGCAACTACAACATGTTCAACCCGAAACAGTACGTCACCCGCGGGGAAGCCGTCAACGTCCTCTACCGCATCCTGACGGGCGTCAAGGAAACGACGCAGAGCCAGGACGGCCTGGAAGCCAAGGCCTTCAAGGACATCAAAGACGTCTATGGTTCGGTCAAGTCCTTTGCCGCTGACGGCATCATGTACTGGCAGGGCGATAAGCTCCACATCGGCGTCAAGGATCCGAAGAACAAGCAGAAACTGGCCGACGCCATTGCCGCCGACAAGGATATCCCGGCTGAATCGGTCTACGTCCAGAAATCGACGTACAGCTACGACGATTATAAGAACCTCATGGCTCAGGCCGAAAAGATTTACAAGGCCACGGAAGCGACGAACGCCACCGTTTCGACCGAACCGGATTACCTCAATGAAAAGGTCGTCCTCACAGTCAGCTCCATTTCTAAAGAAACGCAGAATAATCTCAATAAAGCCCTGGGCAGTGCCCTTCGCATCGTCATTCAGTAATCGCAGCAGAGGAGGATTTTCATGGTACGGAACAAAATCGTTGCCTTTCTGGCAGCCGCTGCCCTCTTGTCAGTCAGTGCCGTTTCGGCCGATGCCCTTATACGGACCTGGGCAGCCTGACCGACCGCGCTGCCGTCGATTATCTCTATGACGCACAGTGCCTGACCTTCATTACAGGGACTTCCTTCGAACCGGACCGGGTCCTGACCCGCGGCGACCTGGCCCAGCTGCTCTATAATTCGGCAGCCAACATCCCCCTGGCACCCCTCGCGCTGCCAGCTATGGTGATGTGCCGTCCGGAACGGCGGGCGACGCCATGAACAGCGTCGCCGCCCAAGGCATCCTGGCCGGTTATGAAGACGGGAATTTCCATCCCGAAGCGCTGTGAGCCGCGAAGAGTTCGCCGGCGTCCTGTATCGCTACTTGCAGTACAATCACCTGGCCGACCCGGATCAGGATGTCAAGCCCTACGACGATGCCGCGTCCATCGCTCCGGCCTATGCCAAAGCCATCGACGTCCTGCACAGCAAGAACATCATGGTGCCGGCAGACAATTATTTCCGGCCCAAAGAAGGCATGACCCGGCCGATGCGGCTCAGGTATTTTACCGGCTCATGCATTCCGATGGCGATTATACGTCCCATGTCCAGGTCGAATCGCAGGTCATCAATGCCATCAATGCCGAATACGGCTCGGTGCCGATTTACTTCCGCAGCGGTACGATGTACTGGGATGGCGATACCCTGGTCCTGGGCATCAAGGGCGCTCCCAGCAAGTACTTGAAACAGCGCCTCCGCGATGATGTGGCTAAAACGTCGGCCGTCCAGATCCGCCGCGCCGCCTTGAGCCACAGCGATTACAGCCAGCTCATGACTAAGGCCATCCACTGCGTCGTCGACAACGAAGGCGTCCAGAACTACGTCGGCGCCCTGCCGGACTATGTCCATGAACAGATCGTCCTCACCGTCCGCCATCCCGTCAGCAAGGCCACCCTGGCCGAACTGGCCAAACGCGTCGGTACGGGACGGGTCCGCCTGGAAACGGCTCCCATTGCCGGTCAGGTCCCATCGTCCAGGTAGCCGGACAGATGGAAGAAACAGCCGGTACGGATACGACGGCAACGACAGAAAATTCCAAAAAAGAAGTAAAGCAAGTTTACTCGACCTTACTGGACGATGCCACGACCAGTGCCATCACCTCCGTCCAGAACGACGTGATGAAGTAGTTTGGTGGCTCGTGATTCGTGGTTCGTTGTTCGTATAAAAAAAGAGAACTGTCATAAGACAGTTCTCTTTTTTACTAGCCCCTAGCCCCAGGCGGGCCGCCCTTTGGGACGGCCCCTACGAACCACGAGCCACGAACCACGAGCCACGAGCCTCACACTCCGAAGAGAGCCCCCAGTTCTTCCCGCGTGTCGATGAGGTACGTCGGCTGGAGGGATTTCAGGAAGTCCCGGTCGCGGAAGCCCCAGGTGACGAGGGCGGCGTCGAGGCCGGCGTTGTCGGCGGTCTGTTTATCGACTTCTGAGTCGCCGACGTAGATGGCGTCTTCTTTGGCACAGCCAGGCGTTTCAGGGCTTCCCAGACCATGTCCGGCGCCGGCTTTTTGCGGTACATCGGCGTTTCGCCAGAGAGAAGTCGACGAAATCCTTGAAGTATTCGTCGTGCAGTTCGGAGACGGCGCCCTGGCCCTTATTGGAGACGATGGCCATGTGGTAGCCGGCCGCCTTCAGCCGTCCCAGGACCTGGGGGATACCGGGGTAGGGGAAGGTCGTCGTCTGGCAACGGGCGCTGTAATAGGCGATAAATTCCTTTGTCATCGTCCGCCGCAGGGCTTCCGGCGCCTGCGGAGCGGCCTTGTCGATGAAGCCGTCATAGCCAAAGCCCAGGCAGGGCCGGATGGCCTTTTGCGTCATAGAAGGCAGGCCATGGCGGGCGAAAACGTAGTTCAGGCTTTTCGTCAATTCGTCCAGCGTATCCAGGACAGTACCGTCCATATCGAAGACGATGGCTTTATATTTTTCCATGAAAAAGACTCCTTTGATGGACAAAAAAACAATTTACTCCATTATTATACGAAAGCGTCAATTAATCGGCAATAGGTAGTAGCTCATGACGTCATCTTATGCTACAATGGGGAAAGAAGTTTGATAAAATAGAGGAGAGGATGACATGACAAACTTTTTGCCGTACGCTATCATAGCGGGCATAGCAATCGTCTTTTTTGTAATTTGTTATATTATGTATTCCGGCGGAGGACACTCCGAGAGTAGTCCCCAAACGGAGAAAAAGGGGAACACGAAGACGAAGACGCGCTACGATAGCGAGCCGCAGCCGATGCGCAGGGTCCAGCACCGCAGCCCGGCAACAGTTAAGCATGCCAGACAATTACCGAAGGAAGCGGACGACGAAGAAACAGCCCCCTTGCCGAAAGTCCCGAAAATGACCTTAGGCGAACGGCGGGAACATCCGGAAGAAACGGCTTTTGTCACGACCAAAGGAGAAGCTGTCCGCCGCAATGGCAAGATCGTCTATAAAGAAGCGCCGAAAGCCCAGGAAACACCGGTCCGTAAGGGTCCCAATGCAGATGAACTCGATGCGACCCGCGTCTTGTCACGCGATGAAATCCTGGAAGCCATGGAAAAGGTAGATAAAGAAGAAGCCGCCGCCTATAAGGCACGGGAAGAAGAAGCCAAGCTGGCCCGCCAGCGCCAGGCTGAACAGGAAAAAGAAGCCCAGGAACAGCAGCTGGCCCGCAACCGGGAACGGCGCGAACAGGCCCGCCGCGAAGCAGCTGCCGCTAAAGAAGCCGATGCCCGCCGGGAAGAACGGGCGCGCTGGGCGAAAGAAGTAGCCCAGACAGAAGAAGACAAGCCGCCTCTGGCTGATATGGCTGCCATCGTCTCGGCTGACCTGGCCGCCAAAGATGGCGGTGCAGCCCCGGTGGTAAAGAAAAAGGCTGCCCCTGCTGCTGAACCGGCAGCATCCGAACAAGAAGTGCCGAAAGATACGCACCGCAAACACATTCTCCGCGACGTCATGGCCGAAACGGCGAAAGCCGCTGGCCGGGCTGCTGCCGGGACGACCGTGGCTGCAGCCGCCTCGGAAGGGGCTAAGAAACGGGCCGTATCCGATGCGACACGGGTCATGGAAGGCCCTGTCGTCAGCGAAGGCATGAAGCCGTCGCTTCGCAGCTGGAACAGACCCAGCGCATGGAACCGATCCACATCGATTCGGCCATGACGGCCAAGAAGAAGGCTGTCCCTGAAGAAACGATGGTCATGCCGCCTATCCGGGCCCACAAGTCCCAGGAAAAAGCGACGCCTGTCGTTAAACCGGCACCGGTCGTCAAACCGTCCCAGACGTCGTGGGATTCCAATACGTCCGGCACGGATACGCGCAATCCGTCCCTGGGCAGTGCGCCGCACTATGCGTCCATTTGGGAATCGGAAAGCACCGTCGATTCTCCCGTCGTCCGCCAGTGCGTCTCTCACTTCCTGCGTCAGTACGGCGTCGTTTCGCCGGACCTGCAGCAGCAGACGGAATACATCACGTCGGCTGCCTTCGACCAGATCGGCTGCCAGACCGATGCCGAACGGCAGCAGGCCCTGGCTCCGCTCATCGTCCAGGAAGCCTTGCAGAATGTCCAGAAAGCCTACGCCGCTCATCCCGACGACTATGTCGCACCATTGCCCTTCAGGCTTTTTATGATATCGTTCATTGCTCGCCCATTTCGACGCGCCACCTGGTCGCCATCGATGCCTTGAAGGTCATGCCCTATTTGACCCAGGGCCATTACCAGATCCTGGCGATTCTCTTATTGTTCCTGTATTCGCGCAACTCCCACAATGTCGATAAAGATTCGTTCTGCCGCTATATCGATAAATACGTCTATCCCTTCCTGGATGGCTTCCCGACAGAACGGCCTTATTACCAGCAGCTCGATTACCTGCACTGCACGGCTTTTGAAGCCAAGGAAACGCATTTTGCCGAAATCCTGTCCGATTCGTATCCGCTCTTGTTCCGCTTCCGCGGCTTTACTGAAGAAGAATTGCGCAAGGCCCTCAAGGGCCAGCGGATCCCGGACGAATTTATCGTCCCGTCCTTCAATTCGCCCCTGGTCAAACTGGCCATGGTCGACGAAAGCATGGCCAAACGCTTCTTCCGCATGACCGGCATCAACGACCGCAACATGCAGGACATATCCTGCGCCTGGCCAAGAAGCGCCCGGCCAATTTCAGCGGCGAAGAAGCCCTGGACATCATGGAAGACATTTCGCCCGTCCTGGCCGACCTGGCCGATATCTGGGACAGCTCGCTGCTGCGCGTATCGACGCTGTCGCTCCTGGGCCTGTACTTAGCCAGGGCTTCGTCAAGGAAATCATTGGCGAAGAATTTGATTTGTCCCGCTGGTTTGAATAAGGAGCATCGTTGTGAAGAAAATCCGTAAAGCCGTCATCCCGGCGGCCGGGTTCGGCACCCGTTTCCTGCCGGCGACGAAGGCGACGCCGAAAGAAATGCTGCCTATCGTCGATAAGCCGACGATTCAGTACATCGTCGAAGAAGTCCTGCAGAGCGGCATCGAAGAAATCCTCATCATCAGCGGCCATGCCAAACGGGCCATTGAAGACCACTTCGATACCAATCCGGGCCTGGAACTGCACCTGGAAGAAAGCCATAAGATGGGGCTTTTGAACATGGTCCGCAGTATTTCCGAAATCAATATCCACTATATCCGTCAGAAACATATGCGGGGCTTAGGCGATGCTATCCTTTGCGCCCAGTCCTTCATTGCTGACGAACCCTTCGCTATCCTTCTCGGCGACGACGTCGTCTACAACGAAACCAATCCGGCCCTGCGCCAGATGATCGATTTGTACAACGACCTCGACGCGACCATCCTGGGCTGCCAGGAAGTCCCCCTGGAAAAAGTATCGTCTTACGGCATCGTCCAGGGGACGCCTGTCGAAGGCCAGGGCATCCTCAAGGTCAACCGCGTCGTCGAAAAGCCGGCCATCGAAGAAGCGCCGAGCCGGACCGCCGTCCTCGGCCGTTATATCGTCACGCCGGACATCTTTGAAGTCCTGTCCCATACCCGGCCGGGCAAAGGCGGGGAAATCCAGCTCACCGACGCCTCCAGACCATGGCCAGCCGCGAAGCTGTCTACGCTACTGCTTTGAAGGCAAGCGCTACGACGTGGGAGACAAACTGGGCTTTTTGAAAGCAACGTAGAATACGCCCTGCGCCGGCCCGACCTGGCCGCCTCGTTCCGCCAGTTCCTGAAGGAAGTCGTTCGTGGTTCGTAGGGGCCGTCCTGGAAGGCGGCCCGCGTGAATCCTGTGTAAAACGTTATAGCTTGTAGTGGGTGGCTAAAAATTTAAAGCCATCCGCTAGCCACTAACTGCTAACCACTAAAAAAAGGCGCTGTCTTCATGGGACAGCGCTTTTTTACGACGACTATAAACTGCACGAAAATAGTATTGATTGAATGAAAAGGCCATGCTATAATAGGCTCAGAAAGAAGGGATTCCTATGAAATTGAAGAAGGTACAATTATTTCTATAAAAGAACAAGGCACGGCCGAAATCAAGGTCGGCCGCCATTCTGACTGCATCGCCTGCGGCGCCTGTGACGGGGCTGACAACATCGTCGTCACCGCCGTCGACCCGTTGGGCGTCAAAGTCGGCCAGCACGTCAAATTTGAATTTCGCGATGTCAACATCGTCATCGGCGCCTTCATCTGTTTCGTCATGCCGCTCCTGGTCTGCGCAGCCGGTGCCTTTGCCGGCCACTTCCTGGCTCTGGCCCAGGGCTTCGATACGGTCCAGACTGCTGTTATCGGCGGCATCATCGGCTTTCTCATCGGCGCCGTCGGCGTCAAACTCTTCGACCGCTCCCTGTCGAAAGATATAAATTCCAAGCCGAAGATCATCGAAATCTGTTCGGGGAATTAAGAAGGACAGGCGCCTGACGGCGCCGTCCGTGCGGGGCTGCTGTATAAGGGAATCCTCCTTTATAGGCAGCTCTTTTTTACACGGTTTGCCGTGGTTCGTTTGCCGTAATGGAAAACGGGCTCGCTGGCGCATCGCCTTTACTAAAAGCAACCCCTCAGTCAGCTGTGCTGACAGCTCCCCTATTAGAGCAATGTCAGTAAGTTTAGAAAAACAAATAAAAGACCCGTCACGGATATGTGGCGGTTTTTTTGTATATGATTTGTCAGGGGGGCTTCATTCTTCTAGGACTTAGTTTGCGGCGTTGCCGCTAAGGACTCTGGATGGTAAAGGCGCAGGAGCGCCGGAAAGGC
>ENA-OQBT01000520-OQBT01000520.1-human-gut-metagenome-genome-assembly--contig:-NODE-520-length-22924-cov-3.516647_pt1 | contig 22924 bp, 18 predicted proteins | sample MGYA00242749_ERZ504557 | MGnify/ENA primary metagenome ERZ504557 (study PRJEB26092, sample SAMD00036243) | human gut metagenome | host: Homo sapiens | study: EMG produced TPA metagenomics assembly of... | reverse complement strand
AACGGGATACTGTTCCATAGGTTGGTTTAATTCCGGTTACACCACAGTAGGAACTTGGCTGACGGATAGATCCGCCTGTATCTGAACCAAGTGCAGATAAGTTTCTCCTGCTGCTACTGCTGCACAGGAACCACCTGAAGAACCGCCCGGTACATGTTCCAGATTCCATGGGTTTCTGGTGATGCCGTAAGCGAGGTCTCTGTTGTACTTCCCATGGCAAATTCATCCATGTTTGTTTTTCCGATAATGACCAGTCCGGCTTTTTCCAGACGATCAATGACTTCTGCATTATACTGAGGCACAAAATTCTCAAGAATCTTTGATGCACAGGTAGTTTTCTTTCCATTAATACAGATATTATCTTTGATTGCGATCGGTACGCCTGCAAGAGGACTGGTATAAGTACCATCCTCGATGCCTTTTTGTACTTCTTCTGCACGTTTGTATGCTTCTTCTTTATATGTGTCAAGATAAGCGTGTACTTCTGAATCCTGTTTCTCAATCTGTTCAAAAACAGTTTTTACTCCATCCAGGACGCTGACCTGACGCTGTTTTATTTTTTCCCCAAGCTGCAGGCTGTTAATTTTTCCAACTCCATTGTCCTGTCTCCTATCCTATGGTTTTCGGAACCTGATACTGTCCTTCTTTTGCTTTCGGTGCATTTGCCAGCATTGCTTCTTTGTTGTCTCCGTTTGTGACAACATCCTCACGAAATACGTTTTCATCCTGGAAAATATGGGACATAGGCTCTACTTCCGATGTATCCAGTTCATCCAGCTTCTCTACATAATCAAGCATTTTCTGCATTTCAGCTTTTGCTTTTTCCTTTTCTTCTTCTGAGAGTGAAAGCTTGGCCAGGATGCAGACATTTTCCATTGTTTCATCATCTATGATCTTTGCCATGATTTTCTCCTTATATATACTGCCTGTAACATTCTATATTGCTTTTATTTCCGACTTCTTATTTACGGTTCCAGACGGTTCATATCTCGCGGGAAGAGACAGGTTTCACGAACATTCTCTTCACCGATAAGCTGCATGGTCAGACGTTCCAGACCGATTCCCAGTCCACCGTGAGGCGGCATACCATGTTTGAAGGTATCCAGATACTGTTCCATGCCTTCCTGCGTCATACCTCTGTCTTCAATTTTCTGTACCAGCATATTGTAATCATGGATACGCTGTCCGCCTGTTGTGATCTCAAGGCCTTTGAATAACAGGTCAAAGCTTAAGGTAAATCTTGCGTCTTCCGGATCATCCATTGCATAGAATGGACGTTTCTTTGACGGATAATGTGTGACAAATACGAAATCTGAGCCATATTCTTCTTTGAAATACTGTCCGATCAGTGCTTCCTCTTCCGGCTCCAGGTCAAATGGGTTTCTGATCTTACGATTGTATTTCTGAGATACCAGTTCTTTGGCTACATCGAAACGGACTGCCGGGATTTTGGACACGTCCGGAATATCAAGCTTCAGGATCTGTACTTCTTTTGCATATTCTGTTTTCAGAAGGTTCATGGCATACTGGAGGAATCCTGTTTCCATTGCCATAATTTCTTCGAAGCTGTCAATATATCCCATCTCGAAGTCCAGACTGGTGTATTCATTTAAGTGACGTTTGGTATTATGTTTCTCAGCCCGGAATACGGGGCCTGTCTCAAATACTCTGTCAAATACGCCAACCATCATCTGTTTGTAAAACTGTGGGCTCTGCGCAAGTACTGCAGGTTTGTGGAAGTAGCTGAATTTGAAAAGGTTTGCCCCACCCTCTGCTCCTCTGGCTCCGATCTTTGGAGTGTGGATTTCTGTGAATCCCTGTCCGTAGAGATAATCGCGGAATGCTTTTGTCAGTGCCTCCTGGATTTTAAATTTGGAACGCTCCTGAATATTTCTCAGGGAAATCGGTCTGTAGTTTAATTTTGCTTCCAGGGAAGTGTTCAGTTTCCATTTGTCGATTGCCATTGGAAGTGGCTCTGCCGGTGTTGATAAAATATCAATATGACGAATACGAAGCTCTCTTCCGTGGGGTGCTCTCTCCTCTTCATGCAGGATTCCTTTCACCCTGATCGTCATTGCTTCCTTCAATTCATGAATGGAAACATTTGCCATTTCATTTTCATAGACTGTCTGGAATAAACCTTCCCTTCTTCTAAGAATGATAAATGCCACATCACCCATATTACGGATGCTGTGAACAGCGCCTTCGATTACGGCTTCCTGGTTCAGGAGATTATTACCTACGAGTTCCTCCCAGGTATTGATTTCTTTTTTCCATGTTCCATCCATAAATTCCATTTCCTCATCCTCCATTTCTTCATTTCTGAAAACCTTTGTGATATCTTCACTGGTTTCAAGTTCAAAAGGCTTTTCGTGCAAGCACAACGACTTTTTTGGCTTAAAACCCTGGAATATCAAAAAGGCGTAATCAGAAAATCCGGAGACACTTATCCCCTGGACTCTCTGATTACGCCTTTGTAATCATTCTTCCTGTTATTATCTATTTTATGTTTGTTTGTGTTCTTTCTATATATAATATAATGTTAGGGTTAAAATGTATTTTGCCTCTAACTTGATATGAACAAAAATATATTCTGTATATTACCACATATTCTGTCAAAATAATATCGTCATTTTTTACAAAATTTTCCTTATTATTTTCGGATATTTTATTTAGAACGTGTTTGAAAAATCAGATTTCATCATACATCAGCATGAGTAACATCTGTGCAGTTTCTACCATGTTGGTTCCTGAATCCATGCTGCATTTCTGGATGTGTCGATATGCTTCCTCTTCTGTCATCTGGTTTTTTTCCATCAGAAGGCGTTTGGCATTCGAGATATAATTCTGTTCTTTTTCTGATCTGGGCTTTGGTTTCTTCTTTTCTTTTTTGATCCGGCGTTCCAGATGATAGAGCATGTCATTGACCGTATCTATCAGTGCGCTTGCTTTCATCGGCATCTGTACAGTGCTAACGGAATTCGGTGCTTCATCTATAATACGCTGAGAAGCCAGAAGCAACATTTCAAAATACTGTGGCAGGTTATCGAGAGCGTCTTTATAATAGGCATCTGTCAGCTTATACCCACATATCAGAACACCACTGTCAAGCTCTGAGATACTGGCCAGCGCATTAGAGACAGAGCTGCAGACAGAGGCTACTGTGAGCCCATGTCTGTTAAGTATTGTGCGGATTTTCTTTGCGTCTTCAATTTTCGGTAACGCAATCACAATGCTGCTGCTCATAACTCTGCCACTCCTATTTCTGTTACAGCCTGAGTTTCCGTCCACTGCTTATTGCTTTTTGCAACCTCTGCAGGGGACTTGTTTGATTTTGATCAAGCGGATATTCGCAATCCGCTTCGCTACTTGCTCATAACCGAATAACTGCTTCGCAGTTTATCAGAAGAAGCTTCGCTCCTCCTGATACAAACAAGTCCCCACCCACTGCTTATTGCCTTTTACAATTTCTACAGGGGACTTGTTTGATTCGGTTAAATTCTGTATAAGTATTCCTCGATTTCCCAGGCTGAAATTTCTCTTGTATAGCGCAGCCATTCTTTTTTCTTGGCTGCTGCGTATTCTTTACAAAATTCTGTTCCAAGTACTTCTTTGATCCAGTCACTCTGTTCGAAGTAATCAATTGCTTCGTTCAAATTTCCCGGAAGATTTTCAATCTTCATTGTTTTCTGATCTGTTTCGGATAACTCTCTGCTGGAGGACTTAGTCGGATAAATCTTCTTATTGATTCCATCCAGTCCTGCTGCCAGACATACTGCAAATACCAGATACGGATTTGCTGCTGCATCCGGACTTCTCAGTTCGATCCTTGTCTCCATACCTCTGGATCCCGGAATTCTTACCAGTGAATTCTGGTTGTTCTTTGTCCATGTCAGTTCTGTCGGTGTTCATAGCCCGGAACCAGACGTTTGTAGGAATTTACGATAGGATTGGTGATCAGTGCCATCTCTTTGCTGTGAGCCAGAAGACCTCCTACGAAGTAATAAGCTTCTTCGCTTAATTCCTGTGGATTTCCCGGATTGACGAATACATTTCTTCCATCTTTAAATAAGGAGAAATGAATGTGCATTCCGGAGCCGTTTACTTCTGCCTTGGTTTCGGCATAAATGTCGCATGAAGTCCATGGCGTTTGGCAATGGTACGGACCGTCATCTTAAATGACATGATCCGGTCTGCAATCGTACGGACTTCACCGTATTTGAAATCTACTTCGTGCTGTGCAGGAGCAGTTTCATGGTGAGAAGATTCTACCTCAATCCCCATGTCTTCCAGATTTAATACAATATCACGTCTTGCGTTTTCACCCAGATCCACAGGACTGACATCCAGATATCCGGCCTTTTCATGTGTTACAGTAGTCGGAACTCCGTTATCATCTGTATGAAAAAGGAAAAATTCACATTCCGGATCTACCAGACAGGTGTATCCCTCCTTCTTTGCCTCCCGGGCGGTTTTCTTCAGGATATATCTCGGACTTCTCTCATGAGGGGTTCCGTCCGGACAATAGATATCGCATAACAGTCTGGCAACTTTGCCCTGCTGTGGTCTCCATGGGAGAATTGCAAAGGTGTCAAGATCCGGTCTTAAGTACATATCCGGTTCGGATTCTCCTGCGATTCCTGCGATAAAGGAACCATCTACGATACATCGGTTATCCAGTGCACGGGGAAGTTCCCGGGCAGTTATGGCGATGTTTTTCAGCGTTCCGAACATATCTGTGAACTGGAGACGGATAAATTCCACGTCTTCCTCCTCAGCCATCTGTAATATTTCTTCTCTGGTATAATTCCCCATTTTCATTCACTCCTTGTCAGCATAGTTTCTGCTGTTTTTTGCTTTCTTAATGATTCTTCGATATAATTTGTTTTCTGTCTGCAGAATACTCCTCTTGCGATGGATTGCGCAGAGGCATACATAATTCCTCTCCGCCGCAGTGCAATTCTGTCCAGAGGACTTTTTATGTTATGGAAACATTACGGAATAATTTCATATAACATAAAAATGGCGCACTTTCTACAGTTACTTTTCTATAGAAAGAACGCCTTTGTTCATGTAGGCAATTATAGCAATGTACCTTTTCTTTGTCAACTGCTATGATTGATTTTCTTCTACAGATTTTCCTGCACTTTTCTTGTTTTGACTCGAATCCTGTTTTTCCTCTCTTAGGTCAAGCATATTCTTTCCTTACATTGACTTTAATTATCGTTCTTCTAATTCAAGTCACTCGCAAGCTTTTCTTATGTTGACTTTAATTAAGGTTTTCTTGTTTCAAGTCATCCATGACCTTATTTCAAGATAATCTGGATCAGCTTTTTCAAATACACTTTAACTTAAAAAAGGTGTTATCGCCTAATAATCATTCATTAAGCAACAGCACCTTTTTCAAACTTCTCTTCTTATTATTTACAAATAGGAATATCCCATCAGTGATTCATCTACCGCCTTCGCAGCTTCTCTGCCTTCGCGGATTGCCCATACTACCAGGGACTGACCTCTGTGCATATCTCCTGCTGTGAAGACTTTGTCTACGGAGGTCTGATACTGCTCTGGTTTTGTATCTACATTGGTTCTTCCGTTAATGGCTACCTTAAATGCGTCTGTTACATATTTCTCACTGCCAAGGAATCCGGCTGCGATAAGAACTACGTCTACAGGGATAACTTCTTCGCTTCCTTCTACAGGAACCATCATCATACGTCCTGTCTTTGGATCTTTTTCGCTCTTTAATTTTGTGAGCTTTGCCTGGCAGACATTTCCGTTTTTATCTTTGATAAATTCTGTAACAGTAGTCTGGTATACTCGTGGATCATGTCCGAATACTGCGATAGCTTCTTCCTGGCCATAGTCTGTTTTGAGGACTCTCGGCCACTGCGGCCATGGATTGGATGGTGTTCTTTCCACTGGCGGCTTGGGCATCATCTCTAACTGGATCACAGATTTGGCACCCAGACGGATAGATGTTCCCACACAGTCATTTCCTGTATCACCACCACCGATGACCAGAACATTTTTTCCTTTGGCAAGTTCATATGGAACTTTGGCAAAATCAGAGTCCAACAGCGCTTTTGTTACCTGTCCCAGGAAATCTACTGCGAAATAAATTCCTTTTGCATCCCGTCCCGGAACTTTAATGTCTCGTGGATTGGATGCTCCGCAGGCAAGGATAACGCGGTCGAACTGTTTCAGAAGTTCTTCTGCTTTGATGTCCTTTCCTACGTTTACATTTGTAACGAATTTAACTCCCTCTTCTTCCATAAGATGGATTCTTCTGTCAACAACAGCTTTGTCCAGCTTCATGTTAGGAATACCGTAACGGAGAAGTCCGCCTACACGGTCTTTTCTTTCAAATACAGTTACGCTGTGGCCTCGTCTGTTTAACTGCTGAGCTGCTGCCAGTCCAGACGGACCGCTTCCGATGACTGCGATGGATTTGCCCGTACGCACTTCCGGGATCTGCGGAGTTACCCATCCGTTCTCGTAGGCTGTCTCGATGATCGCACGTTCATTTTCTTTTGTGGAGACCGGTTCTCCGTTTAAGTTACAGGTGCAGGCTGCTTCACAGAGTGCAGGGCAGACACGGGAAGTAAATTCCGGGAAACTGTGTGTCTTGCTCAGTCTTAAGAATGCCTGTTTCCAGTTGCCTGTATAAACCAGATCATTTGTCTCAGGTACAAGGTTGTGCAGAGGCAGCCGGATGCCATACCGCCGATCATCATACCTGACTGGCAGAATGGGACACCGCATGCCATGCAGCGTGCGCCCTGAAGTTTCTGTTTTTCTTTATTTAATGGGGTCCTGAATTCTTTGAAGTTTGCGATGCGGACCTTTGGCGGCAGAACTTTTGCCGTCTCTCTCTCATATTCTAAAAATCCTGTTGGTTTGCCCATGATTTCCTCCTCTTCGCCACACTTGCTGCGGCAATAATGGTATGGCCCACGCCACCTTTTTATTTATTCTAAAAGATGACGGGGCAACATTGATAAGTTCACACGATATATTCAATTATTATCAATGTTTAGCGCCAATACTTTCATAGAACGCTTCCATCTGTGCCTGCTGACTGTTGAGTCCTTTTTCTTCCAGTTTCGCACTTAAAGTGATCATCTTCTTGTACTCATTCGGAATGAGTTTCTTGAAGTGTGGCAGATAGTAATCAAAGTCAGCGAGAACTTTCGCACCGAGTTTGGAGCCTGTAGCTTCTACATGGGCTTCGATCAGGTCGCGGAGTTCTTTTTTTGTCATATTTGTTTTCCACTTTTTCGATGGAAATCATAGCCTTGTTCAGGTTCTTGTAAAGAACATTATCCACATCCAGTACATATGCGATACCGCCGCTCATACCTGCTGCAAAGTTCTTGCCAGTCTTACCAAGTACGACTACGCGGCCACCTGTCATATATTCACAGCCGTGCTCTCCTACGCCTTCTACAACTGCAGATGCACCGGAGTTACGAACTGCGAAACGCTCACCTGCAACACCATTGATAAATGCAGTACCGCTGGTTGCACCGTAAAGGGCAACATTGCCTACAATAATATTCTCTTCTGCTTTGTATGCAGCTTTCTCCGGAACCTTCAGGATCAGTTTACCACCGGAAAGTCCTTTTCCGAAGTAATCATTGCTGTCACCGGTCAGTTCCAGTGTAAGTCCTTTGGGGATAAATGCACCGAAGCTCTGTCCGCCGGCACCGTTGCAGTGTACAGTGATGGTGTCATCTGCAAGTCCGTTTTTATTCTTTCTGGTAATCTCTGCACCAAGGATGGTTCCGAATGTACGGTCAATGTTTGTCAGGTTTACAGAAAGCTCTGTTTTCTGACCTTTATTGATGGCATTTGCGCATTTCTTAACCAGAACCTTTTCATCCATGGTCTTTTCCAGTTCGAAGTTATATACGGCTTTCGGGTCAAAAGTAACTTTCTGGTCTTTGCCTGCGAACGGATTGTTCAGGATTGCACTTAAGTCTACTTTGCCCTGATGTGGTTCCTGTACGTTGTCTGTCTGAACAAGGAGATCTGTACGGCCTACCATTTCACTGACTGTACGGAATCCGAGCTTGGACATGTATTCTCTTAATTCCTGTGCGATAAAGCGCATGAAATTCTCTACATATTCCGGTTTACCTTTGAATCTCTTACGAAGTTCAGGGTTCTGTGTTGCCACACCAACCGGGCAGGTATCCAGGTTACATACACGCATCATAACGCATCCCATGGTTACAAGCGGAGCTGTTGCAAAACCAAATTCCTCGGCACCCATTAATGCTGCGATCGCAACGTCACGACCACTCATAAGCTTACCGTCTGTCTCAATGCGGACACGGTTTCTCAGACCATTCTTGAGCAGTGTCTGATGTGTTTCTGCAAGTCCAAGCTCCCATGGAAGTCCTGCATTGTGGATAGAACTTCTCGGAGCTGCACCTGTACCTCCGTCATAACCAGAGATCAGAATAGTTTGTGCACCAGCTTTTGCAACACCTGCTGCAACTGTACCGACACCTGCTTCAGATACCAGTTTGACAGAAATATCTGCATATTTATTTGCATTCTTAAGGTCATAAATTAACTGTGCCAGGTCCTCGATAGAATAGATATCGTGATGCGGTGGCGGGGAGATCAGGCTGACACCTGGTGTAGAATGACGGGTTTTGGCAATCCATGGATATACCTTCTTTGCAGGAAGATGTCCGCCTTCACCAGGTTTTGCACCCTGTGCCATCTTGATCTGGATTTCTCTTGCAGATACAAGATAACGGCTGGTTACACCGAAACGTCCGCTGGCAACCTGTTTGATCGCGGAGCATCTGTCATCGCTGCTTCCTGCGGAATCCAGTCTTTCGTCACTTTCACCGCCCTCACCTGTATTGGATTTTCCATGGAGATGGTTCATGGCGATTGCCAGTGTCTCATGTGCTTCCTGTGAAATGGAACCATAGGACATGGCACCTGTCTTAAATCGTTTTACGATATCATCTACGCTCTCCACTTCTTCAAGCGGAACCGGAGTCTCAGCAAACTTAAAGTCCAGAAGTCCTCTTAAGTTTCCGTGGTTTTCTTTATCCACCAGATCTGTGTACTGTTTGAACAGATCGTAGCTTCCTGTCCATGTGGACTGCTGCAGAAGATGAATAGTCTGAGGATTGTAACGATGTTCCTCTCCCTGGCTTCTCATCTTGTGTGCGCCTACGCTGTCCAGAGTCAGGTCTGTAGGAAGTCCTAATGGGTCAAATGCTTCTGAGTGAAGCTTTTCTACATTCTCTTCAATATCATCCAGAGTGATTCCGCCTACACGGCTGACTGTACCGGTAAAGTATTTCTCGATCACATCTGAGGAAATACCGATTGCCTCAAAGATCTGAGATCCCTGATAAGACTGGATGGTGGAAATACCCATCTTGGAAGCAATCTTTACAATACCGCTGATGACTGCATGATTGTAGTCATCTACTGCTGCATAATAGTCTTTTTCCAGCATATGGCTGTCGATCAGTTCATGAATGGTCTCAAGGGCAAGGTACGGGTTGATGGCACTTGCACCATAACCAAGCAAGGTTGCAAAGTGATGTACTTCTCTTGGTTCTCCGGATTCCAGGATAATTGCAAGGGAGGTACTCTTTTTCGTCTTTACCAGATGCTGATGAACTGCGGATACTGCCAAAAGTGACGGGATCGGCATATGGTTTTCATCTACTCCTCTGTCTGAGAGAACAAGGATGTTTGCACCCTCACGGAATGCTTTATCTACTTCTACGAAAAGACGGTCAATGGCTCTCTCAAGCTTGGTGCTCTTATAATATAAAGTAGAGACAACCGCTGTCTTAAAGCCTCATGTTTGAAGCTCTTGATCTTCATCATGTCTGTATTTGTCAGGATCGGATTATTGATCTTTAATACCTGACAGTTTTCCGGTTTCTGCTCCAACAGGTTTCCGTCTTTGCCTACATAAACACTTGTGCTGGTAACGATTTCCTCACGGATCGCATCGATCGGAGGGTTGGTAACCTGTGCAAAGAGCTGTTTAAAGTAGTCAAATAATAGTCTGTTCTGTTTGGAAAATACTGCCAGCGGAGTATCTACACCCATAGCGCCGATGCTCTCTGCACCATTTAACGCCATGTTTCTGATGGAAGTACGATACTGCTCATAAGTATAACCGAATGCTTTCTGCAGACGTGCTCTCTGCTCTGGTGTGTACTCTTCCGGTCTCTCATTCGGGATCTTGATATCCTTTAACTGTACCAGATGACTGTCAAGCCATTCACCGTATGGCTGCATTTTTGCGTAGCCCTCTTTCAGCTCATTGTCATCGATAACTTTTCCCTTTACAGTATCTACCAGGAGCATTTTTCCAGGATGAAGACGCTCTTTTAATACGATCTTCTCTTCCGGAATTGGCAGAACACCTACCTCTGAGGAAAGGATCATATAGCCGTCAGAAGTAATATAATATCTGGATGGACGGAGACCATTTCTGTCAAGGACTGCACCCATAACATCACCATCAGAGAACAGGATAGATGCAGGTCCGTCCCATGGCTCCATCATAGTTGCATAGTACTGATAAAAGTCACGTTTTGCCTGGGAAATGGTGTCATTGTTTGCCCATGGTTCAGGGATTGTGATCATCACTGCAAGAGGCAGCTCCATGCCACTCATTACCAGGAATTCCAGTGTATTGTCAAGCATTGCAGAGTCGGAACCATTTCTATTTACAACAGGGAGCACTTTATGAAGCTGTCCCTCCAGATATGGTGATTCCATATTTTCTTCTCTTGCAAGCATCTTATCTGCGTTGCCGCGGATGGTGTTGATCTCACCGTTGTGTACCATAAAGCGGTTAGGATGTGCTCTCTCCCAGCTTGGGTTTGTGTTGGTACTGAAGCGGGAATGTACCATGGCGATTGCAGATTCATAATCCGGGTTCTGAAGATCTTCGAAGAAAGTACGAAGCTGTCCAACCAGGAACATACCTTTGTAAACGATGGTACGGCTGCTCATGGAAACTACATAAGTATTATCATTACTCTGTTCAAACTCACGTCTTGCAATGTAGAGCATACGGTCAAATGGAAGACCTTTTTCCACATCTTCCGGCTTTTTGATAAATACCTGCATAATACATGGCATACATTCTCTTGCCTTGTGTCCAAGCACTTCCGGGAATACCGGGACCTGACGCCATCCAAGAAGTTCCAGGCCTTCTTTCTCAAGAATGATCTCAAACATCTTCTTTGCCTGTGCGCGTTTGATCTCGTGCTGCGGGAAGAAAAACTGTGCGATGCCATATTCTCTCTCATCGCCAATCTCAAATCCCTCTTTCTTACAGGCTTTCTTGAAAAATTTATGGGAAATCTGGAGAAGAATACCTACACCGTCACCGGTTTTGCCTTCTGCATCCTTACCTGCGCGGTGTTCCAGATGTTCTACGATCTTTAATGCATTTGCAACAGTATCGTGGGTTTTCTTGCCTTTGATATTGACAACTGCTCCGATACCGCAGTTGTCATGCTCAAATTCAGACCGGTACAGACCTTGCTGTTGCTGCTGTTCTCTCACTTCTTTCATAATCTCCTCATCCTTTCTATTTTTTCTGCTGTTCTTCACTTATTAGTATCAAGTACGCTCCAGCGTACTTGCTGCGAGCTGCGCGTCATGCTTTGTATGACATTTACCTCTGCGCAGTTCTGCAATCCGCCGGAGGCTTTCAAAAGTAATTAATTACTTTTGAAATCTACGGCCGCCTGAATAAATCCTCTGAATAAAGGATGTGCATGATTCGGGCGGGATTTGAATTCCGGATGGGCCTGGGTTCCTACATAGAACGGATGCCCTGCGATCTCGATCATTTCTACAATATGGTTATCAGGGGAAGTTCCTACGATATTCATTCCCTTCTCCTGAAGTTCTTTACGGAATGCATTGTTTACTTCATAACGATGTCTGTGGCGCTCATGGATTTCTTTTTTGCCAAAGAGTTCATAGGATCTGGAACCTTCTGCAAGAATACATGGATAACTTCCAAGTCTTAAGGTTCCACCGATATCTTCGATATCTTCCTGATCCGGCATTAATGCAATTACCGGATGCTTTGTCTCCGGATTCAGTTCAATACTGTTTGCATCTTCGTATCCAAGTACATGACGGGCGAATTCTACAATTGCCATCTGCATTCCCAGACAGATTCCAAGATATGGAATCTTATGTACTCTTGCATACTGTGCTGCCAGGATCATTCCTTCTGTACCTCTGTTCCCGAAACCACCCGGAACCAGGATACCATCTACATTGTGAAGCTGCTGATCCAGATTCTTCTCTGTCAGTTCTTCGGAATCGATCCAGTCAAGCTCTACCTTGGCTCTGCAGGAAATTCCGCCATGTTTCAGTGCCTCTACTACACTGAGATATGCATCATGAAGCTGTGTATATTTTCCTACAATTGCGATCTTTACTGTTTTATTCGGATTTCTCAGACTTTCTACCATTTCCTCCCAGTCACTTAAATCCGGTTTTCTGTTTTCCAGACGGAGACTTGAAAGAACTACATCTGCAAGCTTCTCTCTTTCCATTGCAAGAGGAGCTTCATATAAATATTCCACATCCAGGTTCTGAAGTACATGTGATACAGGTACGTTGCAGAATAAAGCGATTTTTTCTTTAATGTCCTCTGTCAGCTCATGTTCACTTCTGCACACCAGTACATCCGGCTGAATTCCCATTCCCTGAAGTTCCTTTACGCTTGCCTGTGTAGGTTTTGTTTTCAGTTCTTCAGATGCCTTTAAATAAGGAATTAATGTTACGTGAATCAGGATTGCATTGTCATGTCCCACATTGAGCTGGAACTGACGAATTGCTTCCAGGAACGGTTGGCTTTCAATATCACCAACTGTTCCTCCCACCTCGATAATGGCAATCTTGTTTTCCTCCGGTGATTTGGCGCGGTAGAAACGACTCTTAATCTCATTTGTAATATGAGGAATTACCTGTACGGTACCCCCGCCGAAATCCCCGTGACGTTCTTTCTGAAGAACAGACCAGTAAACCTTACCGGTTGTCACATTGGAATTTTTATCAAGACTCTCATCAATGAATCTCTCATAATGTCCCAGATCCAGGTCTGTCTCTGTACCATCGTCTGTTACAAAAACTTCTCCGTGCTGAATCGGGTTCATGGTTCCGGGGTCGATATTGATATAAGGATCAAACTTCTGCATGGTTACCTGATATCCTCTCGCTTTCAGAAGACGCCCCAGAGATGCAGCTGTGATTCCCTTTCCAAGACCGGAAACAACTCCTCCTGTAACAAATACGTATTTCACTGCCATTTTGATTTCCTCCTCCATCATCCTTTGTTAATAAAAAAGCGTCAGATGCAGCTATCAGAGGGCACTTGACCCATCTGGTATTCTGCATCTGACGCCTTTGTCAGATCATCATATCTTCTATAATAATATGTTCAATTGGCTTTCTTTAAAAATATGCTATACTATAAAACATTTTTTTTCGTTTGTCAATAATGAATTTTCCCGTTTTTAAGCAAAAACAAATCAAATAAGTTCCTTCTGATAAACTATGAAGCAGTTATATTTTATGGAATTACTCTGAACACAGTCATAATACAGAAAAAACGAATCTGTAGAAGTTCATCTTCCAGACCCGTCTTCTCTGCGATAATTATTCGGTTATAAAAATGTAAAATTTATGCAACTGCAAATTTCTTCAATGTACGATCAAATTCCCGGCTCTCCCCGTGGCAGTCTACTGTCAGTTCTCTGGTCAGATCCAGACTAAGTACACCAAGGATTGATTTGGCATCAATTAAAAATCTGTTGTAATAAACATCAATATCAAAATCACATCTGCTTGCAGCATTCACAAATTCCTGCACCTCTTCGGTTGCATTTAACTTGATTTTACTCTGTGACATCGTGATCACCCTTTCTGAAAACATTCTTTGTTTTTTTCTATCAGACGCCCATATTATGTTCCACATTTCAGAATTTGTCAAGTTTTTAAATTTATCCAATTTTCATAAAGCGCAGGGGTTCTATTGTGCATTTTGTTCGTTTATATATGTTTTCACAGCATTATTTTATACATTATGTATGACTTCATCCTATATTGGTTTTACCATTATGTGAGATTGATTCCATATATCATCGACAGGTTTCTGCATTTTTTATGAATTTTTGCGACTTAACACTTCACAATATCTGCAAACTCCGCATTTGTATAATCCGGAATCTCCATCGGATAATTTCCATCGAAGCATGCCTTACATAAGGGCAGGCGCCCGCCATTCCTTCCAGATAATCTGTCTGCATGTAGCCAAGAGAATCTGCTCCGATCATTTTACAGATTTCCTCCGTGCTGTGGCTGGCTGCAATGAGCTGATCATTTGACGGCACATCCGTTCCGAAATAACATGGATGTAAAAATGGCGGTGAACTGATACGTACGTGCACTTCCTTTGCTCCCGCCTCTTTTAACATGTGGATCAGGTTTGCAATGGTTGTTCCACGAACAATAGAATCATCCACCAGAACAATCCTCTTATCTTTTACAACAGATTCCAGCACACTCAGTTTCAGATGAACGCTGGACTCACGTTCTTCCTGAGTCGGTTTGATAAATGTTCTTCCAATATAGCTGTTTTTATAGAACGCAAATGCAAACGGGATTCCTGATGCTTCGGAGTATCCCTTTGCAGCAGGGAGTCCGGACTCCGGTACACCTGTTACAAGATCTGCCTCTACAGGATAAGACTTGGCAAGAGATTTACCACCGCGGATTCTGGCATCATAGACCTTCACCCCATCAATGGTACTGTCAAGTCTTGCAAAATATATATACTCAAACACACAATGCGCGCGTTTTGCAGCAGCAGACGCAAGCTCTTTATTTGACTTCAGTCCGTCTTTTGTGATCGTAAGAATCTCACCCGGCTCAATGTCACGGATAAATTCCGCACTTACAGATGTCAGAGCACAGCTCTCAGAAGCAATAACATAAGCATTTCCTCTTTTACCGAGACACAATGGTTTCAGTCCATATGGGTCGCGGACTGCGATCAGTTTTCTCGGGCTCATAACTACCAGACCATATGCACCTTTGATCTTCTTTGCAGTCTTTAGCACTGCCTCTTCTACTGTTTTAGAATGCACACGTTCTCTTGCGATATGGAACGCAATAACCTCTGAATCTGTAGTTGTATGGAAAATCGCTCCATTCTGGATCAGTTCCCATTTCAGTTCCGGTGTATTAACCAGATTTCCGTTATGTGCAAGTGCAAGAGTTCCCTTTACATAAGACAAAACAAGGGGCTGTGCATTCTCTGCAACAGAAGCTCCTGTTGTGGAATATCTTACATGACCAATACCAATATCTCCCTCATATTTACGGACAACATCCTGTCTGAGAACCTCACTTACAAGTCCCAGATCCTTATGAAACTTCACATTTCCACGCTCTCCCTTAGTATCAGAAACTGCAAGTCCGCAGGATTCCTGTCCTCTGTGCTGCAGGGAAGTCAGTCCATAATATATGGACGGAACTACATTGCCGCCATCCAGATCATAAATTCCAAAGACGCCGCACTCTTCTTTTATTCCAGCCATCTGATTTCCTCCGATCGTATTCTCTTGTCTGACTTTAACTTTACTTTCAAAACCCGCTGACATTGTTTTCTTATGTTTGACGGGTTCCAAAATCAAATTATAATAATAGAAACAAATTTGTCAACCTATCCTTTTTTTGCCATATCTCAAAAATTTTTTTCTGAATTTTTTCAAAAAAAGTGCTTGACATCTGTTTTCATTTCGTTTATAGTACAGCACATAAAGCAAAGGCGCTTTGGAAAGATCTACAGAGATCTCATCCAGGGCGCTTTTTTCGTTTTATAAAACTTTCGTTTCATAGAAAATGTTCGATGAGGAATTTTCTATGAGACGAAAACCGCAGGCAGTCACAATGGTGATCTGCAGCGGCACTACACATATTCAGAAAATATTGCAAACCGAAAGGAGAGTACCTATATGGCACAGAATATCCCTGAACTGTACGGCAGCCTGGTCTTCAACGACAAAGTAATGAGAAGTAAACTGCCAAAAGACATGTACAAAGCATTAAAGAAAACAATCGAGAGCGGTACACACCTTGAACTTGATGTTGCCAACTCCGTTGCTGTTGCAATGAAAGAATGGGCTACCGAGAACGGCGCCACTCATTATACTCACTGGTTCCAGCCAATGACAAACGTAACTGCAGAGAAACATGACAGCTTCATTTCTCCTACAGGAGATGGTCAGGTGATCATGGATTTCTCAGGTAAAGAACTTGTAAAAGGTGAGCCGGATGCTTCCAGTTTCCCGTCAGGCGGTCTTCGTGCCACATTCGAGGCAAGAGGATATACAGCATGGGATCCGACATCACCGGCATTCATCAAAGACGGAACCCTTTACATTCCTACAGCATTCTGCTCCTACAGCGGAGAAGCTCTTGATAAAAAGACTCCTCTCCTTCGTTCCATGCAGACACTTGATAAAGAAGCTACAAACCTTCTCCATATAATAGGAAATAAAGATATCAAACACGTAAATACAACTGTAGGTCCTGAACAGGAATACTTCCTGGTAGACAAGGAATTATACAAACAGAGAAAAGACCTTGTATTCTGCGGACGTACACTGATCGGTGCTCCTGCTCCTAAGGGCCAGGAAATGGAAGATCATTACTTCGGTGCTCTGAAACCTCGTGTCGCAGCTTATATGCATGACCTGGATGTAGAGCTCTGGAAACTTGGTATTCCTGCCAAAACAAAACATAACGAAGTTGCTCCTGCACAGCATGAGCTGGCTCCTGTATTCGATACAACAAACGTTGCGGTTGACCACAACCAGTTAACAATGGAAGTAATGAAGAAAGTTGCCGACAAGCACGGACTTGTATGCCTTCTTCACGAGAAACCATTTGAGGGAATCAACGGAAGCGGTAAACACAACAACTGGTCTATGATTACAGATACCGGTGTAAATATCCTTGATCCGGGAAAAACACCTGCTGAAAATACACAGTTCCTGATTTTCCTGACAGCTGTTATCAAAGCAGTTGATGAATACGCAGATGTACTTCGTATTTCTGTAGCAAGTGCAGGAAATGATCACCGTCTTGGTGCAAACGAGGCTCCGCCTGCTGTTGTATCCGTATTCCTCGGTGATGAACTGACAGAAGTATTAAAATCTATCGAAAATGACGAATATTTTGCAGGAAGCCGCGCAGTCCAGATGGATATCGGTGCAAAAGTACTTCCACATTTCGTAAAAGACAATACAGACAGAAACCGTACTTCACCATTCGCATTTACAGGTAACAAATTCGAATTCCGTATGCTTGGTTCCGAAGCTTCTGTTGCAAACCCGAACATTATTTTAAACACTGCTGTTGCTGAGTGTGTTCACCAGTTTGCAGAACAGTTAAAGGATGTACCGGAAGACAAGATGGAGGATGCAATCCACGAACTGATCAAGAAGACAATTATTGATCATAAATGTGTTATCTTTAACGGAAACGGTTATACAGACGAATGGATCGAAGAAGCTGAGAAACGAGGTCTCTTTAACCTGAAATCTACACCAGATGCTCTTCCTCAGTGGATCGCAGATAAAAATATTGAACTCTTTACCAAATATCATATCTTCACAAAAGAAGAAATTGAATCCCGTTATGAGATCTGGCTGGAATCCTATTCCAAGATTCTTAACATTGAGTCCAATACTATGGTTGAAATGGTACAGAAGGATTTCCTTCCATCTGTATTCGCATATATCGACAAAGTTGCAGCTACTGCTGTTGCTAAAAAATCAGTTGTTTCAGATGTCAGCACAGCTTCTGAAGGAAAACTGATCAAAGAGCTGTCACAGCTTGCTGATGAGATTTCCACAGGTCTTGAGACCTTAAAAGCAGACACTGCCAAAGCGCTTGCTACAGAAGATCCTCTGGCTAATGCAAAAGCATACCAGACAGTTGTTCTTTCTGATATGGATGAACTCAGAAAGTCTGTAGATGCAGCAGAAACTCTGATTCCGGATGCACTGCTTCCATATCCTACATATGACAAGCTTCTGTTTTCCGTTTAATTAACAGGTAATAACAGGGGAATATCTTTATGAACTCTACTTCATAATTCATTATCGATTTCCTCATCCATTAATCACACGATATTTTGATGTTCTCCTGTTTTACATATAATTTTGATTTTAAACTGCATTGCATACAGTCATACGAAATGTCTTTTCTATTACATCAGTTATGCAATACACTATAAATATGGATTTTATATTCGCAAAAGCGCGATGAACTGGCTACATTTCCAGGCATCGCGCTTTTTGCATTTTATAAAATATGAGGAAATTTTTATGAGGGAGGAATATTATTATGGAATTTTCCGCAGTAAACACAATATGGGTGCTGGTCGGCGCCGCGCTGGTCTTCTTTATGCAGGCCGGATTCGCAATGGTAGAAACAGGCTTCACACGAGCCAAAAACGCAGGTAACATTATTATGAAAAACCTGATGGACTTCTGTATCGGAACCCCGGTCTTCTGGCTGGTCGGCTTCGGTCTGATGTTTGGTGCAGGTAATGGATTTATCGGAAAGATCGGTGGTATTGCCACAGAAGCACACTATGGTTCAGGAATGCTTCCTGACGGAGTTCCTTTCTGGGCATTCTTAATCTTCCAGACAGTATTCTGTGCAACATCCGCAACAATTGTTTCCGGTGCAATGGCAGAACGTACCAAGTTCCTTTCCTATTGCATCTACAGCCTTATGATCAGTCTTGTTGTATATCCGGTATCCGGACACTGGATCTGGGGCGGTGGATTTATCAGCCAGATGGGATTCCACGATTTCGCAGGTTCCTGTGCAGTACATATGGTAGGTGGTGTGGCAGCTCTGATCGGTGCCATCATCCTTGGACCTCGTATCGGTAAATATACAAAGGACGGCAAATCAAAGGCTATCCCGGGACACAACCTTACAGTTGGCGCTTTAGGTGTATTTATCCTCTGGTTCTGCTGGTTCGGATTTAACGGTGCTTCCACAGTAAGTATGGAAGGCGATGCAATCGTAAGTGCCGGTAAAATCTTCGTTACTACTAACCTTTCAGCAGCTGTTGCAACTGTAACTGTTATGATCATCACATGGGTACGTTACAAAAAACCGGATGTTTCCATGTCTCTGAACGGTTCTCTTGCAGGACTTGTAGCAATTACAGCAGGATGCGACACAGTTTCTCCTACATCCGCAGCAATCATCGGTATTGCTTCCGGTTTTATCGTAGTATTTGGTATTGAATTTATTGACAAGGTTCTGAAAATTGATGACCCTGTTGGTGCTGTCGGTGTTCATGGTTTAAACGGTGCTTTCGGTACCCTTGCAGTTGGTCTTTTCTCAGACGGATCAGGCACAGACTGGAAAGGACTCCTTACAGGCGGCGGCTTCCACGGATTTGGTGTTCAGTTCACTGGTATGATCATCACAATCGCATGGGTTGTTGTTACTATGACAATTATCTTCCAGGTAATCAAACATACAATCGGACTTCGTGTTTCAGCTGAAGAAGAGATCGCAGGTCTTGACTCCAAAGAACATGGTCTTGCAAGTGCTTATGACGGTTTCGCAATGGCTGGTGTTCCGACTCCTATGGGAACTTCCATAAAAGCTCCTGTTGTCACAGCCAGACCTTCTGCTCCTGCTGAATCAGTTCCTGAACTTCCGAAAGAAGGCGTTCATAAGCTTACAAAAGTTGTTATCATCACCCGTCAGAATAAGCTTGATGAATTTATGCAGGCAATGAATGAGATCGGTGTTACAGGTATCACTATTACGAACATTCTCGGATGCGGTGTACAGAAAGGTGCTCCATCCTACTATCGTGGTGTTGAGATGGAAATGAATCTTCTTCCTAAGGTCAAAATTGAGATTGTTGTAAGTCTCGTACCTGTACAGAAAGTTATCGAAACTGCCAAGGCAGTCCTCCATACCGGTCAGATTGGTGATGGTAAAGTATTTGTATATGACATTGAAAATGTCGTTAAGATCCGTACAGGCGAAGAAGGTTATCTCGCACTGCAGGATACAAAGTAAATTATTTATCAACAATCAGGTAATATTAATAAGAGACATCAGCGTATTGATTGCTGGTGTCTCTTATTTTAATCTTTCTTTCTAACAATTCCAATGGCGTTAAAAAACAGGCAGTATATTTCATGTAAATATCATAGCCACGATATCGGAAGCCTATTGTATTATATCTGGTAGGAAGTGTGTCAAGTGCAAGAACCGCTTTTTAATCTTTTGGGAAAAATCCTCTGCATACTCCCGGTATTTAAATTGCTGAAGGATATATTTCTTTTTTCCTTCACATCCAGCTTGCCGCTCTGGGCAATTACAACTTTGTATTTTCCTTTTTCCATCCGTACCCCTTATATTGCATCAATTTCTGCCCATGCTTCTTCCACTATCTGCACTCTGTCACTTTCCATATCATCAATGGCTTCATCCAGCCTTGACAAAAGAACATCCATTGCATCATTGATTGTATAAGTTGGTTCATGGGATTTTGTTGCCTGTGCCAATGCCATAACCATCACCCTTTCTTGAAATAGCACTTTTGTTTCTATTTTTATCATACCACGAACCACCGGAAATATCTATATATTTTAAATTTGTCTTTATAACCCAAACACAGAATACTGTTTTTGGGACGTTTTTTAGAATTTGTCCATTTGTAGTTTCAATTAAAAAAGTAAACAAAAGTGCTGCCGCACCAAACTTTTCAGTGCGGCAGCCCATACAGCTATTTACCTATGCCTCGTTTATATTAAATGTTTTTCCTTAAAGCTCCCGAAGGTAATCGGCACTAACATAACGGTAAATGCCGCCAAGAGAAATTTTGGCCCACCCATTACTGATAGAATATACATATACTTTTGTGCCATAATTCAATGTGCCTACTATTGTATATTGTGTTCCAGGGCCTGATCTGATATTTACATCCGACCCTGTGCACTTGTAATATCCCGGTACGCTTCTCGTGACAGAGCTTGTTTCAATTCCTGTATTTTCCGCAGCAAGCACCGGCATTGCAAATGAACTTGTCAAAAGAATTGCACTTATGACCAAACACACTACAAATGAGTTTTTTCTCATATACTTCATAATCTTTTCCTCCCATAATTTTTTTACACCATATCATCATCCTTGAGAACCTGGACGTGCTTTACTATAAGGTTCCTGCGTAGTTCCAACCACGACCCCATCTTTATTCAGTATATTACCTGTTTTGGGATCTATATGAGAACCGGCTGGTGGCGTCCATTTTCCCGACTCATTCACTGTACCAAGCGCATCTTCCAATTCCTTTTTCGTTCGGGGCGTTTTCAGTTCTGGCGTTGGTGCCGAGCTGCCGTCTGCATTGTCTGTATTGTCTGTACTCTCAATAGTTTCTTCTTGAACAAATGATTCTCCTGAAGTCCTGTTATTTTTAGACGTATCTCCATTATCTTTATCACTGCAGCCTGTACATAACACCATTATTACAAACAACAAGCTAAAAACAACTTCTTTCTTATGTGTCATTTTAATCTTTTACCTCCATTATGCCCGTTTAACTACTCCGAACCGAACTACTCAATTTAAAGTGATAGAATTCTATCATTGTCCCATTGGAATCCACTCCCTTTCAATGAACAAACTGAATTAACTGTAAATAAAGAACTTTGATCAAATCAATGACAAACTTTATTATCTTTATTTTTGCCATGATTTCAACCCCTTTTGCACCAAACGACATTTACAGTCTGTTTTTGGTCGATTTACACATTTTCTTTACGATACAAGGTACTTGTAAGCCTGCTGTCAGTAATATCCCAACAGAAAAACAGATTGTATAGATGTACTTTCCCAGCAAAAATAAAGCTATATCTAACAGCCCAAACAGTATCACGAAGAACACTGTTGTTTTTTTATATGTCCTTTTCTCGTTAGTATCAAGTCTTCTGTTTTCACTGTCTATTGGACTAAATGTAATCAGGCTCACAGACGCAATAACTGTAGCTATTGCCAACTTCAAATCACATTGCACATGCATTGATAACATTATGCACAGAAACAATAGAAAACCAGATCCAAGAATACAAGTGTGCAAATTTTTTGCATGATAACCACCACTAAATTTTCTCAGAACCACAAACGGAAAAATAAGAGCAACTCCGTGTTTTACGCTTCCCAAGCCAAAGCCAATAACTCCTGCAAGGATAAGTGGTGATACCAATAGAAAAAAACTATATAATGCATACTTGTAAAGTTCCTTATCCGCCTCGTTTATCGCATTACACCGGATCATCCAATTTACTACTGTATCTGTACATTTTTCCATTACTTGTTTCTCCTGTAGTTCATTAATTCTTTCGGTGCCTTAGGCTGATACATGATAAGACAAGAAGCTGTGTTAGCTTCTGTCCGTAACACAACATCTAATGCTGCTTTCATTCCTTTTGCAACCGATTTAGTTACCTCTTTCTTCATAATGACCTCTCTCCTTTCCACTAAAATTTGTCATTGATTTTCACATAAGCAATCATATACCACTTTAATCAAATAAACGACCCCTTTGGAATGAACGGAATGATTCTTTACAATATTGGATAATTTCCCTCTTTCTACGAAAAATAATATGTGATACAGAATTATTTATATATAAATATCAGTTTGTTTAATATATTGCAGAATAGTTCTTTGTTACATTCTTTCTTTTTATTTAGTTCTATTGGTTAAAATTCTACTGAAAGAAGGTGGGATAAATAGAATTTCAATATGAAGGTATGGGAAACCGCATCAAAATACGCAG
>ENA-OQBT01000519-OQBT01000519.1-human-gut-metagenome-genome-assembly--contig:-NODE-519-length-22930-cov-7.528878_pt1 | contig 22930 bp, 29 predicted proteins | sample MGYA00242749_ERZ504557 | MGnify/ENA primary metagenome ERZ504557 (study PRJEB26092, sample SAMD00036243) | human gut metagenome | host: Homo sapiens | study: EMG produced TPA metagenomics assembly of... | reverse complement strand
TTTATTTTTTTCATAGTTCTCCCCTTCTTCTGTCAAAACCCGTCAAAGGAAGCAATCGCATCCACAACTCTCTTCGCATCCTCCATATCCAGATTATAGAACATAGGCAGTCGCATAAGACGCTCGCTTTCTTTTGTAGTATAAACATCTTCTCCGGAAAATCTTCCGAATTTTTTTCCTGCCGGTGCGGAATGAAGGGGTACATAATGGAACACACTGCAGATATCCTTTTCGCGGAGATATTTCAGAAGCCTTGTGCGTACCTGGATATCATGTACCTTAATGTAGTACATATGTGCATTATGTGTGCATTCTTCCGGTACATAAGGCTGCTGGATCTTTCCTTCCTCCGCCAGAAATCTAAGGTTCTCATTGTAAAAATCATAGATCTGCATCCGCTTATCGCTGATCTTCTTATGCTGCTCCAGCTGGGCATAAAGATATGCCGCATTCAATTCGCTCGGAAGATAGGATGATCCATAATCCATCCAGCGGTATTTATCTACCTGACCACGGAAAAACTTACTGCGGTCCGTTCCTTTTTCTCTCAGGATTTCTGCCTTCTCCAAGTACTGCTCCCCGTTGAACAGGATCGCACCGCCCTCTCCCATGGTATAGTTCTTAGTCTCATGGAAGCTGTAGCAGCCAAAATCTCCGATGGTACCAAGGCTTTTCCCTTATAGTAGGCATCCACACCCTGGGCCGCGTCTTCCACTACCTTCAGATCATGCCTTCTGGCAATCTCCATGATCGTGTCCATCTCGCAGGCTACTCCTGCATAATGGACCGGAACGATCGCACGGGTCTTATCTGTGATCGCCTGTTCGATCAGCCTCTCGTCAATATTCATGGTATCCGGTCTGATATCCACAAATACGATCCTTGCACCGCGAAGCACAAATGCATCTGCCGTTGATACAAAAGTATAAGACGGCATGATCACCTCATCGCCAGGCTGGATATCTGCCAGAAAAGCAGCCATCTCCAGTGCATGGGTACAGGAGGTTGTCAGCATCACATGGCCCACATGAAAGCGCTCTTCCATCCATGCAGAACATTTCTTCGTGTAGATCCCGTCGCCGCAGAGCATTCCCCGTTCTACTGCGTCACGGATGTACTCAAATTCCTTACCTGTAAACGCAGGTCTGTTAAAATCAATCATGTATTTCCTCTTTATTTCTCATTCTTCATGGTTTTTCTACATTAACTGTACATTCCATTTTCTCACACTCATGTTGTAAATTCAATGCCTATTTTTCTGCCGGTGCATAATCCGGGATCTGATTATGGTATGCCACCTCCTGGCCGTTGGGGTCCAGAATATGCATTTTCTCATAAAATCCCTCTGTGAGAAGATCCATTTCCTTACGATTCTCTGTTTTTACATAATATAATGCCAGATACGGATTAGGACCATGCTCAATGACCTTCTCTCCTTCCTGATAAAAGATCCAGGGCTTTTCCACCTGTTCTTTCTCTCCCAACCGAACTGCCGCAGACTGATCTCCGATGGTAAGAAGCCTTCCCTGAAAATAAATGACAGCTCCACAACACTGTGGTTTATGAACATCGTGTTCTGCAAGCATTTTTTCCAGTTTATCCGGATCATAGAGAGATGCAAGAAGAAGCTCTTCCATATTAAATCCATAGACCATATCGGTCAGTTCATGCTCATATCCGAAAAATCGTGCGGCGATCTCGCAGACCTGGATACCTTCTCCCGGCTTCCAGAAAAACTGCATGGAAAGGGCTCCGTCTTTCTGGCCGGTTCTGTCCGCATATGCCTGAAGAAGTTCTGTGGCAGGCTTTTCAACTTTTGACAATAATCTGGAAGGATACACATTTCTTGTGCTGATGGGGATCTCACCTTTGGCAACAAATGTCTTTTCACGGTCTGCAATACTGATCACATGGACTTTTCCATGCCGCACCCAGGTCATCATATTGAATTCATAACCATCATTATATTCTTCCACCAAAATCTCCGGCATATCAGAAAATCCTGCTGTTTTTTCTGCCCCGTTTATCAGCTCCTCCAGATCTTCGGATATATAGATCCCGCGGGAGCCATATTTATCCAGTGGCTTGCTGACCACCGGGTAGCGAAGTCCCTCAAGCAGCTCTTTCAGCTGAGTTTTTTTGGACCTGTCTTTAAAGTATGCGATCGGGATTTTTCGAAAGCCCGGAGTGGGAAGTCCCAGTTCGGTAAGCAGTGCTCTGGTCGCTGATTTATCACGATACCAGGGAAGCTGCTCCGGTTTCAGATAACAGGGGATTCCTGCCCGGTCCGCGATCTTTACCATACATTCCAGAAGAAGGTCGGAAAAGGATGTGATGATCCCATCGATCTCTTTTTCCCGGCAGAGACAGGCGATCTGTTCCGTATCTGTTACCGGAATCTGAAATGCCTCATCTGCAAATTCTCTTGCCGGACCATCCGGATATCCGTCGCAGACAATGGTGTAGTATCCTTTTTCGCGGGCCTTCTGCACCAGCTGCACAAATTCTCCCAGTGTTCCCAGTATCAGCAATCTGTGTTTCATGATTCCGTTTCCTCCCATTCTCTTATGGAATCCGCGATATACTGCATTTCTTCTGCCCCGTATCTCTGATCACAGGGAAGCGGCAGCACATTGGCAGCCCAGTCATATTCCATGGTATCCCTGTCAAATTCTTCCAGGATATTGCGCCAGTTTGTTGGCACAAAAATCTTCCGGCCTGCCAGCCAGTGTCGAAGCTCCAATCCGTTCTTATGATAATACGGATAGGCAAACGGTCCCTCCGGCACCTCACCTGTAAAAGCATTCCTTGAAGGAAGAAGCTGCGCCAGCAGACGGTAGTTCTTTTCTCTTCTTGTTTTGATACCGGAATAATCCATAGTCCTGAGGAGGTTTCCGGTCAGACGGGACATTCGGCGGATCTCCATCTCATGATAATTTGCTGCATTATCCAGCATTTTCTGATAGAAGGTTCCGGCATCATATTCATAACGTCCCAGAATATGCTCCATTCTTCTCATGGAATGGTCAAGAGGCTTCTTTTCCGGTTCCAGCTCCGCATCGGTAGACAGATATGCTCCGTCACTGACTCCGAGAAATTTTCTGCAGGAATACAGAGTGTCCACGCCAGGCAGCGGTTTCTGAAAAAACGCATGCGTATGATCCACAATGATATTTCCATAGATTTTTTTATATTTCCGGATCTTATCATCGGTAAGCTGGCCATAATAGTTTACCAGGTACAGATATTCTCCTTCCGAAAGTGTTCTCTCCTCAAGGACCGGATGCAGACCTTCATCCATATGATAAAATTCGATTTCTGCCCCGGATCTCTCACAGGCACCGGTTACGGAATCACAGAGAAAAAATGGCAGGTAGATCTTTCTGCACTTACGTGCTTCCATCAGCCACAGAAGCGCTGTTCTTCCGAGATTCACGCCGCAGAGATCAGGATAATATTCCTGTCCCGCCGGTTCTTCCAGTTCCAGATAGCCGCCGATCTCTTTTTTCATCAGTCTGTCTCCTCCTGACGGATCACATAGTGCGGCATCTTTTTGGCCTCATTGAGAATATTCATGAGATAAATACCGATGATCCGATTGAAAGCAATGTCAGTCCGAAAAATGCCAGCATCACAAGCATCAGGGATGTCCAGCCTTCCACTGAGATCCCACACAGAAAATATCTCACCAGATAATAGATCCCCAGTAAAAAGCTTACCAGAAAACTGGCAATGCCGATGTTTCGCACCATAAGCAGCGGAAATGCCGTATGGGCAGTAATATCATAGATGAGATCCTTCACAAGGCGGCGAAAAGAATATCCGCTCTTTCCATATGCACGCGCTGCATGCTGCACCGGAACATTGATGATACGGTTGGAGCTTAAAACCAGAAGATTTCCGATCTGCGGAAGATATGTATTGGTTTTCAGCATGGCTTCCACCAGAAACCGACGTATCAGTCGATAACTGGTGATCTGAAGGTTCGGATCCTTGCCGAGCATTTTGGAAGTTGCCCATACAGACAGCTTTGTGCCCAGCTTCCGGATCAGATTATGCTTACGTCCTTCATAACTTGCGATGATCACATCCACATCGTCACGTTCCTTCATTACATTGATCATTTTGGGGAGCTCCTCGGGCTGATGCTGAAGGTCATCATCCATAGTTACTATGAACTCTCCCTTTGTGTGGGCAAATCCGCACAGAAGCGCAGGATGCTGTCCGAAATTCCTTGCCATCTGGATGATCTTGACACGGGAATCTTTTTCCCGGAGTTCTTGCATAACCGCAAAAGACCGGTCTTTGGACCCGTCATCTACAAGGATCAGTTCAAATTCTTCTTTTATCGTTTCCCGGAATACTTTTTCCAGACGAGTGTACAGTTCCTGCAGCGTATGTTCTGAATTGTATACAGGAACAACCACTGAATATAAACACATATCGTTTTTCCTCTCTTTTGTATCAATTGACACTTATCGTTTAATCTTATCATTTTCATTTCCTGTTGTAAACCGTTACATTGTTCAAACATTTTCTTGCATAAACCTGCCGGATGATATATATTGATTATCAGTCTATGATAATCACATTTATGATATGGAGGAAACATGACAAAAATCAAAGATTATATTCAGCTTCATCTGAATATCCTGCTGTTTTCTCTTACCAGCGTTTTTTCCAAGCTTGCATCGGTTTATTATAATAAAGAAGGGCTTCATAGTCCTCTTCTCTATGTATTTCTTTTTCTTATGATCGCAAACTGTGGGATCTACGCCATTGCATGGCAGCAGGTGATCAAAAAATTTTCTCTTTCCACGGCCTACGCCAACAAAAGCGTCTATCTTCTGTGGTCCCAGGTATGGGCTGTGATCATTTTTCACGAAAATCTTTCGCTTCAGAACATCATCGGCATCCTGATCGTTCTGATCGGAGTCTGGATGGTGCAGAGATATGAATAGAACATTTATGCTGATCATGCTGGCCGGAACCTTTTTTTCGGCAATTTCCCAGGTACTTCTGAAGCAGAGTGCCAATATGGAATACAAAAATCCCCTCCGGGAATATCTGAACTGGCGGGTGATCCTGGCCTATGGTATCTTTTTCGGAGTGCTGCTCCTGAATACCTGGTGCTACACCAAAGTGGATATGAAATTCGGGCCGGTGATCGATACTGCCGCCTATGTTTTTGTCCTGCTGTTTTCCTGGCAGATCCTGAAAGAAAAAATTTCCCGCGGAAAGATCATCGGAAATCTGATCATCATCCTGGGAATCCTTGTTTATACCTTATGAACATAAAAATGCCGGCAGCTTTACGTTCGCTGCCGGCATTTTTTTATTTTTTCTTATTTGCTGCGGATACAGTTGTGTATACACCATCTTCATCGAATGTATAGCTCTTTCCGTTTTTCTTAATTGTACAGTTTTTGTACATGATTCCTGTTTCCGGATCAAAATAATATCTCTTTCCGTCCAGTTTGATCCAGCCTCTCTGCATCTTTCCATTGGAGCCAAAATAATAGGTATGGCTTTCATCGTTTCCGCTCCATGTATAGAATACATTTTTGACCATAACGCCGTCACCGCCAAAATAATATACATCATTCCTGCTGTTCATATACCGCACGTGTCTCATCATGTATCCATATTTGGCCTGAAAATAATAATAGTTCTTTCCCACCTTTTTCATGCCCTTTAATGCATGTCCGTTTTTGTCAAAATAATATTTTTTCTCCTTATAGGTGATCCAGGTATTTTTCACAAGAACTCCATTTTTGTCTACATATCTGGAAATGTTCTTGGAATCCCTGATCAGCTTTGAACGGCACATTCCTGCAGTCTTATGGATATAATATTTCTTATTCTTCACCTGAACCCAGCCGTATTTTTTGACACCATTGACATAATAAAATTTCTTTCCGTTCTCTGTTGCCCAGCCGGTTTTTCCTTTATAGTTACTGGTATCCGGTTTGTGGATGCTTTGTATCCGGTCTGTGCATGCCATCTGGGTGTGATGATCTTGGTATAATCAACATAACCGAAGTCAATATCTACAGTAGAATAAGACGGAATTCCCGCAACCAGACCCTTGGTGGTATTCAGATATCCGCCACCGTCACCATCGGTGGACTGCCAGATGGTATATTTGTACTTTTTCTTGTCAGGAGCCGGGATCGTATCACCATACCGCGCAAGCCATACATCATAACCTGTCATCTTACTCCAGTCAAGCTTGTTGTCATACCAGTCTGTATTGCAGTAGATCATTGGATGATATCCGGCTTTTTTTATCTCATTGCAGAAAGTCTTTGCCAGATCTGCGATCTGTGATGCGGAAAGATTGCGCATCTGATCATATTCAATGTCATAAACCACAGGATAGGATACTTTGTATCCATCCATTTTACGGATGGCAAGCTGCGCTTCCTTCAGTGCCTGCTGTGTGTTCAGTGCAAGGCTGTACACATAGGTTCCTGTCGGAACCCCTGCCTTCTCAGCCTGCTTCATGTTGTAATCATATGTCTTATCCAGATGATTCAGGCCATAGGAAATCCTGACAAAGGCAAAATCTACATTGGACTTTTTGACCTGGCCCCAGTTGATAGTATCCTGCCACTCAGAAACATCGATTCCACGTGTGACAGCACCTTCCAGCTTCTGGCCGCTTCCGTTATAGCAGACACCTTTGATCTTCTTCCAGGCCTTTGAACTTACCCTGGAATTCTGTGTTGCCTTCCCGCTGGGGACTTTTTCTTCCTCAGCAACTGCCTCGCTTCGGTCTACGCCTCCGCCGCCCATGGCCATCGCTGTAGTTCCCATTGTTCCGATTCCCAGCAGTGCTGCCATACAGCCTGCCACCAGCCATTTCTTCCAGTTTTTCATTTTAGTTTCCTTCCATAAATTATGTTGTTTATTTGTGCATGACTTTTATTATACATATGAAAAAATGGAAAGTAAAGCCATATATGGAAAAAGACCGATGTCAGCTTCATACAGCTGAACATCGGTCTTCCGTTATTCTATATATTTCTTTCTGGTACTGTTCGGTAAAGATCACGGAACTTCCGGGTCTGTAGGATCAAAGTTTCCGGCTCCACGGAAAGTTGCCAGCGGTCTGCGGCCTAATGGTCCCTTGAAGGATTCATTATTAACGTAATTTCCGCTGCTGTAAATGTGGATCGTAGAACCGTTACAGTTCTCATATACCCACTTCGCATCAGCCACACAGGTACGGATGCATCCGTGAGATGCAGGCTGACCAAGCTTCAGGTACTCACCTGCCGGAAGATTGTAAACACTCCTGGTCGATCCGGCTACGGAATGGATAAAGATTCCTCCCTGTCCGCATCCGTCAACATGTGTTCCGTACTGTCCCCAGGACGGTCCCATCAGTGGCTGCCATCTCAGACTGCGGCTCAGTCTGTATGTACCATCCCATGTAGGTGTTCCGGAAAGACCTACAGAAACACGGATTGTCTTAACCGGAATCGTCTTGCTGCTGTTTGTGTATACAGTCATAACACCGTTGGTCTTATCAACCTCCAGGTAATATGGTCCTCCGTAAATATTTGAAACATCATTGCGGCGGTAACCGTTCTTATCAAAGTAATACAGTTTTCCATTGATCCATCTGCTTGTATTGGTCAGATACTTGGAACCGCTGTTCGGATCGATATATTTGACCTGATCATAGTAATCGCTGACGATCACCCAGCCGGTGGAAAAACGTCCCTGGCTGTCCAGATAACCATTTACGGAACCACGCTTCATGGATTTATTTGTCACAACGGTATAGTTCTGCAGATAGTACCAGTATTTACCGACCTTCTGCCAGCCTGATTTTTTCAGAACGCCGTTGCCGCCTGCATAATACCACTTATTCTGGTAACGGATCAATGTACTCTTGTACATCCAGCCTCTGCGCGCATTAGCATCTGATGTTGCAAAGAAATAATAATTTTTACCGATCTTGGTCTTTCCGGTTGCAAGCTGTCCTGTGCTGTTGAAATAATAGCTCTTTTTGGAGGACTTGTTTGTTACCATCTGGCTCTTATAATGATTTCCATTTTTGTCGAAATAAAACCATCCGAAGAACTGGCCTTTTGCATCGGTCACCTTCTGCCAGCCATATTTTTCAACAACTTTTCCTGCTGTACTTCCGAAATAATAAATCTTGTTGGATGCACCCGGGCAACCATGCCAGCAATTCTTCCAGGAAACTCTCTGGCCATTGTCTCCGAAATAATATCTGCTGCCTTTATACTTCACAAGTTTTTTTGTAATGACGCGGCCCTTGCTGTCTGTAATATAATATGCGTTATTCTGCGCCTTCGCCATTGTATTCGTCATAACATAGCCGCTGGCATTCAGCATGTACCGATATTTCTTGGACATTACAGGTGATACATAAACTCCATGTTTCATGATCTGTCCACGTGTGGCAGCCTTCGGGCTACAATAGATAAAACGTTTCTGATTTTTGCTGTTTAAAACATATGTCCATCCGCCATAAAAGAGTTTTCCTGGGATCTCTCCTTCCTTTGATGCCGGCTGGAAGTAATACTGATATGTTGTGGAACCGGTTGTCAGCTTCAGGATCCCTGTTCGCGGTTTTCCGTTACGCATCAATGTATAATAAGCATTTCCGATCTTCTTGATCTTGCCTGCAAGGTTCTGAGCCTCTATGGATTTGTAATCACCCTGAGAATTATAATAGCGGAAAATAGTTCCTGTCCATAACCAGTAATTTCTCTTCTGCTGGCCAAGATTGGATGTCCACGGTGTGATCGCTTTTCCGGTGGAATCCGAATACAGGGAAGCTTTGGAGCTTTCAAGGAAATACCATTCTGTCTTCTGTGTTCCGGTATAACCTGCTGCACCCGGCTCACGGGTCATACGGCCGGTTACCAGATATCCGTCTTCATTAAAAAGATAATATCCCACATGTCCGTTGGTATCGATCTTAAGAAGGCCATCCTGTGCAGTAAAATAATTGTCTTCGATGGAACCTGTTTCTGATGCCAGAGAAGCATTCCCCTCATCCATGGCAAGAGTCTCTGCGTTATCTACGCTCTCTGATGTTTCGGCTGCAGCTTCTGTTTCTGCGGGTGCTGTCTCTGTGGATGCTGTCTCTGTAGAAGCTTCTGCTGCGGATACTTCCTCTGTAGAAACTTCTTCTGCTGCACCTTCCTCGGCTGCAGTCTCCTGCTCTCCTTCTGCTGACTCATTCTGGATTGCCTGAGCCTGCTCACTCTCTGCTGCACCATCCTGAAGTTCTTCAGTCTGCTGTACTTCCTGTGCTGCTACAGCTGTTTCATCAACTGTTTTCTGCTCTTCTTCGCTGCTTTCTGCCGGATCCTCAGAAGCTTTTCCCTCCGGGGCTGCAGATGCAGCAACCTTCTTTTTGCGGAGTCTGTAAAAACCGTTTGCAGAAACCCAGTCACTTGTCTTTGCAACGACTACACCGTTTACCAGTGATGCTCCGGTAGCAGAAGTTTCCTCTGCCTTGTTGTTCTCTACTTTGTTCTGTACTGCGGTATCTGTTGCCGGTGCATCCAGTTCCCGTGCATCACCTGCACTGAAATCATCACCCGGATCTGTACTGTCCTCCGGTGTCGCATCCGGTGCTTCTGTAACCTCCGGTGTCTCTGTAGTTTCCGGTGTTTCTGTAATCTCCGGTGTTTCTATAACATCCGGTGTCTCTGCCGGATTCTCCGGTTCAGCCGGTGTTTCTTCTGAACTGTCAGTACTACCTGTCTGATCCGCTTCTGTCTTCGGCTGCTGTACAGTCGTTCCCTCTTCATCACTGAATACATCCTCAGCCGGATCGCCGGCTGTCTCTGCTGCCATCTGCACGTCTGTACTTCCCAAAGCCGCAGCGCCGGCTTCCAGAGTTCCGCCCATGCATAATGTCAGACTAAGAAAAATTGCCACAACTCTTCTCTTCACAATAATCCCTCCTGATCATGCTGCTGTAAATAATTACTGTATCTGTTACGTATCATTCGCCCAGTCCGCCTTCGATAAGAGCCACAAGTGCATCTATCGCAGCCTGTTCATCCTCACCCTCGCAGACCAGTGTGATCTCATCCCCGTTTTTTACACAGGCCCCCAGAACACTCAGAACACTTTTGGCATTCGCTGTACCTCCGGCATACTGAAATGTTATGGACGATTTGTATTTTATTGCCTCGCCGCATAAAAGCTGCGGGACGAAGATGAAGCCTGACGGGTTCCTGACCGTTACCTTATAACTTAACATTGCTGCTGTCTCCCTTTATATTACTTATCCTTCAAACCTTGTCCAAAGCTATGGTCTTTTACTGATTGCTGCTGTCTACATTGGAAACCTTAGAGATTTTGATCTCCGCAGTTACATCCTCCAGCAGTTTGTAGCCTTCCGGAAGACTGATTTTGATCGGTACTTCGTAGCTGCCCTCCTCCCAGTCATCCATGGAAAGTACTGCTCTACCGACTTCAGATCGAATTTGGAAAGATCTTCGTCTTCCGCCTGCACCTTTAGCTCAATATCTGCAACTTCAAATGCCAGCTGCAGATCATCAGGCAGACCTTTTACTTTGATATCCTCTGTCGGGAAGCTGTATATCTTACTGCCCTCCGGCAGGATATTGACTGTGATCCAGAGGTCCGTGCTGGATCCAGATGTCAGCTTAAGGCCATCCGGAAGAAGCTCTGACAGGTTTACTTTCTTTTCCACGTCATTGCTCTTTCCTGAAATATCCACATTCTCATTATCAAGATAAATAGTATTTCCCTGAAGTTTCAGATTATCCAGTGCTTCTTCACTTCCGGCTACGCTGAAAGTCTCCGGTACTGTCGTGACACTGTCCACAACATAACCTTCTGCCGGTTCTCCCGTATATCCCGCACTGATCCGTATATCAGAACGCACCTTCCAGAGCTTTGCCGTGACATTGACCTTTCCGTTGTTGTCAAATTTCAGATAGCTCATGGAATTTGATGAAAGTATATCCTGATTCTTATCTGTAATGGTCAGTTCTGCGCCTGTGATCGTCGTATCCTGGTCGATTCCCTCAAGCTTTGAACTTACATCCACACTCACACTATCTATTTTACCAACCAGGGATTCCGGTCCTGTAATACGGACTTTTTCCGGATTTGCAGTAAGAGAAGCAACCTCCAGCCCCTGTGCAGGCTTGCTGTCATCACTGGTAACATTGATCGCAAATTCCTTGGTTACCTTTTTTTCCAGATGGACACTTAGATTCTGCGGTGACACCCTGACATTCTCCGGAAGTATCCCGGAACAGGTTGCTGTAATGGGGATCATTACAGGATCTGTATCGGTAGACTGGGCCTGCTGCAGGTCTGCAACTGCCTTAATATCACTTGAGGTGAGACGGTTGACTATCTTCCGCTCACCTGTAATATAAACACGTACTGAATTTTCACGATCATCCTGCATGACCATCTCGCCCAGCTGATCCACATAAGCTTCGTTGATGATCTGCACATCTGAGATCACAAAGCCTTTCGTAATGATAGGGTCATCAACATTTACTACGATCAGCCACACCAGGATTCCCACAATAATCGACATGATTTTCAAAGGGATGTTCTTAGTCAGATTTTTCTTCATGTTTCACTCTCCCTTTCAGCAGATTTCTCAGCTTACCGTTGTCAACAACCTTTTTATTCTGAGCAGAAACAAGTATTTCACGAAGCTGTTTGCTGTTAAGCCTCTGGATAACTCACCGCCTCTGGCCACAGAAACCTGCCCCGTTTCTTCCGAAACAATGATCGTAAGAGAATCCGTAGCTTCGCTGATGCCCACACCTGCTCTGTGTCTTGTTCCCAGCTGTTTGCTCAGTTCCATATTATCTGAAAGAGGCAGATAGCAGGTTGCTGCTACCACGCGGTTACCTCGCACGATCACCGCTCCGTCATGAAGAGGTGTATTATGCTCAAAATATTGATCAGCAGCTGACTGGTAAGGATACCGTCAATATTGATACCGGTTCTCACATATTCGTCAAGCCGGATCTCTTCCTCGATCACGATCAGTGCTCCGGTCTTAACTTCACCCATATCAAAACAGGCCTTCACCAGTTCATTGATAGTCTTGTCATTGAAACGCTCCTGCACTTCCCTGCCGGAATCAAAGGGAATAATGTTAGAAACAAACTTCTTCTGTCCCAGCTGCTCCAGGGCCTTCCTCAGCTCCGGCTGAAAGATTACGATCACACCGATCACCAGCACATTAGCCAGATTCCGGAAGATCCAGAGGATCGTATTCATTTTGAAGATATATGCGACCAGGATAAATCCAAGGACGATCAAAATGCCCTTCAGAAGGTATATGCACGTGTGAATTTGATCCATGCCATAAACTGATATACAAAAAAGGAAATCAGTCCGATCTCAATGATATCTATCACGCCAAATCCCGGAAGGGAAATTTTTCCCAGATATCCGACCACAACTGTCAGCACATTCTGCATAAGTCTCCTCCTTTCTTCCTGAGCTATTCCAATCGTTCCTGTTTAAAGATCCTTCAGTGATTCCTCCAGCTGTTTTTCGAAATCGATCTTGTCCAATCCCTCCGGTTTCTCACTTACTGTATTTTCGGAAACCATATCCGGCATCTTTACTGTATGCATTTCTTTCTTCTCAGGAAATACATCATCACTGAAAGACACAACATTGTCTTTTTTTTCTTCTTTTACCGGCTCCGCATTGATCTTTTTGATACTTCTCTCAGAAGTGGCGACCGATGCCTTCGGAACGGCTTTTACGTAGTAATAGTACTCATCATCCTCATATTCCAGACGTTCTGTTCTGCTGTAATCTCCGCCAAAAACAAAGAACTCCAGAACAAATCCTGCCAGTACGGAGATCACTGTGGACAGGATCATCGGCACCATGGCTACCGTAATACTGAGGCAGAAATCTCCGGCAAGGATAACCAGGATATAGATCACGCCGCCGGCAATGACAGCGATCCTCCATGCATAATCAAACGCCCGTGTTCTCAGAAGGTTCACAAACAGGACCACTACCACAAACGCAATCACCGTGATCCACATTGCCCAGTTGTGGACAAGTCCGTCAGAGATCAGCTTCAGTTTTTCTGTGATCTCTGCGGCAGGATCACTGAGTGCCGCCGACTGCGCATGTACAAACCGTATAAAATAATAGATCACAACACCACATCCGGCCGGAAGCGCTGACAATGCGCTGCCCAGCAGGCCTGCTCCGATCGGCATAAGTGCAGGAACACCAAATCCAAAGGAAAGTGGTGTAAGGATCATTGCAAGATTCTGTGACCTGCTGAATCTGAGGAACAGGATCATCATCAACAGAATAAGAAGCAGCATAAATCCTGCCGTTTCGATCCCGACTGCATAACAGTGACCGATCATCAACGCAAATCCCATAAACATCATCACGGAAACCGGAAGGATCGAACATACAAGCGCCAGGATCAGGACAATAAAAATATTATCCAGCTGTTTCATGTAGCCCATATTGCTGTTGATCCAGAGAAAATAGGCAAATGCCAGAACAAACTTCAGGACCGGCAGTATATATACTTCATATTGTCCGTAAAATCTTTTGATATTCTGTTTGATCTCAAGTAAAGCTGTCATTTTCTATGTCCTCCTGCATTTCTCCGGACCGGATTTCTTTTTTCCTCCCGCCCGTAGATTTTTTCCAGTCTTGTAAGATCCTGATAATATTCCTTGACACTTTTTTTTGCCCGGAAATATTTCACAGAATACTGGATGTAGGTCAGTATCGAATACATGACAAGTACGATCAGATAGCCGACGACGATACAGATCCCAACCTCGACCAGATTAATCTTATTCACATTATCCATAAGATATTCGCTGAAATATGCGGCAACACCTGCAAGTCCCAATACATACCCGATCGTTACCAGAAAAAAGTTTCTGATCAGTGCAAGTCCAATATAATCACTTCGATAATATCTGCTCACCGGAAGATACTTCCTGCCTTCGCCATGTTCATACATAGCCAGACGGTTCATGATCTTCACTTTTTCTTCATTTACCATAAAAATAACTCCTCATAAGCTTTCTTTATCAGGAAAATCCCCAATATATGATCCGCATTACGCTTTCCATACAGTTATACTGTTTAACTGCAATCAAATTTATTGTAGCATAGTTCCATACCTATGAAAAGTGTTTTTTCGGCTGTTTCATGCCCTTCCTGCGCATATTGTCAGAAAATAAACTTTCTCTGCACCGGCCTCAAAAAGACACATTGCCATGGCATCTGCTGTACTTCCTGTTGTGTATACATCATCCACCACAAGTACAGAAAAACCCGTGATCTTTTCGGTTACCCGATATGCATTTTTCAGGTTCTGACGCCTCTGTATGGCATTGAGTTTTTTCTGAGATCTTGTGCTTCGTATCTTCTTTACCAGATGCTCATTCCATGGGATCCCTGTAAGATCACTGAGCCTTTCTGCCAGATACGCCGCCTGGTTAAAGCCTCTCATCCTTTTTTTCTGGGATGCAGAGGAACGGGAACGATCAGATCAGGCTTCCACCGTTCCAGATATTTTTTTCCGAAGACGCTCATTGCCTTTGCATAAAAATCCCCATATTCCCGACATCCGTAATACTTAAATCGTACCAGAGACTGTCTCCAGATTTCTCCGTACCAGAAAATACTTCTGCCCTCCGTAAAATGATGGGCACCCTTGCGGCAGTCTTCACAGTATTCTTCTTCCATTTTTACCGGTCTTCCGCATTTCATACACCGGGGACCGGATATAGGTCTGACCTTTCCGGAACACTCCGGACAGATCAGCCGATCTTTTTCTTTCAGTATCTGATGACACAGCGGGCATTTTTTCGGGTAAAGCATGTCAAGTAAAAAATCTGCTGTTTTTTTCAAGAAAGTCCTTTCTCCCCGATGGCGCTCTCTTTCTGTTCAGATTCATCCAGCTCCCGGATCCGTCTGTCCAGAGAGCTGTATCTCTGCTGCTGTTTTTCATTGCGGATCATCTCCGCAAAAGTGGTCTCGCTGCCTACTACGGTAACACATTTTCTGGCTCTGGTCACTGCTGTATACAGAAGATTCCGATTCATCAGCATCCTTGGTCCGGAAAGGATCGGAAGGATCACTGCCGGATATTCTGAGCCCTGGGACTTATGTATGGTCACTGCATAGGCAAGTTCCAGTTCCTCAAGCTGTTTGAATGAATATTCTGCCTGTCTGCCATCCTCAAATTCCACGGTGGCCGTTTCCGCAAATTCATTGATCTCCGTCATAATACCGGTATCTCCGTTAAACACGCCCACGCCTTTATCCACAGGAATCTTGTATCGTCCAAGGATTTCCCACTCCAGCTGGTAATTGTTCTTCACCTGCATCACCTTATCCCTTCACGGAAAAGACGCTGTCCGATCTCTTTCTCCTTTTTCTTTTCATCCGGCGGGTTCAAATATCTCTGAAGGATCTGGTTCAGCCGCTCCACACCTAAAAGTCCCTTACGCATAGGAGTGAGCACCTGAATCTCATAAGGCTTTGCATCTACATAACGCGGAAGCTTCTCCTGGATCAGTGCGATCACCACGCGGATAATGATGTCCGCGTCATATCTTTTCAGAAAAAAGAAATCCCGGCTCTTGTTATTGATGGTCACCTGCTCGCCCCGGTTGATCTTATGGGCATTCACCACAATATCACTTTCAGATGCCTGGCGGAAAATCTTTTTCAACTCTACTACCGAAAAACAGCCGCTGCGGATAATATCCCTCAGAACATTTCCCGGGCCTACACTGGGAAGCTGATTTTCATCACCTACCAGGATCAGCCTGGTCCCTGCTGTCACTGCAAGAAGCAATGAATGCATCAGTGCGATATCTACCATGGACATCTCATCAATGATGATCACATCCGCTTCCAGCGGATTCTCCGAATTCCTGTCAAAATGAACTGCACGGCCTTCCTGCTCTTCCTCCGGCATCCCGTTCAGTTCCAGAAGTCTGTGGATCGTCTGAGCCTCGTATCCGGTAGCCTCTGTCATTCGCTTGGCTGCACGGCCGGTAGGGGCTGCAAGCCGCAGCTCAGCGCCTTCCTCTTCAAAATAACGGATAATAGCATTGATCGTTGTAGTCTTTCCGGTTCCCGGCCCTCCAGTCAGAATGAACAGACCATGACTGGCAGCTGCCGCCACTGCCTGTTTCTGCATTTCATCTAACCGGGTTCCTGTCTCCTTTTCGATCCTGTTGATCCGTTTCTCCACCATCTCCTCATCTTCCGGGCAGAGAATGTTCAGCTCACAGAGCATTCTGGCTGAATTCAGCTCAAGATAATAATATCGTGTGGGATAGACAACTGCACCTTCTTCTGTTTCTTTCAGGATCAGTTTCCGGTCTACTATCATGTCCATGAGATGTTTTTCCATGTAGGAGGAATCTACTCCCAAAAGTCCGGATGCCCTGGAAAAAAGTTCCTCCTTCGGAAGATAGATATGGCCTTCTCCTGAAGCCTGTAGGAGAGTATACAGCATTCCGCTTCTTATCCTGTAATCTGAATCTGTATGGATCCCGATCCGGGAAGCGATCTCATCTGCGATACGGAATCCCACACCACTGATATCCTCTGCAAGGCGATACGGATTCTCCTGCAGGACTCCATATACAGTCTGTCCGTATTTCTGATAGATCTTTGCGCCGAGATTCAGCGATATCCCGTATTTCTGGAGAAAGATCATAGCGCGACGCATATCTGCTTTCTCCGTCATCTGTTCTGCGATCTCCATGGCCTTTTTTTCGCTGATTCCCTTGATCTCAGCCAACCGCTCCGGTTCTTCCTCCACAATACGCATGGTATCATCGCCGAAACGACGTACGATCCTGGCTGCCAGTGCCGCACCGATCCCTTTGATCGCGCCGGAACCCAGATAACGTTCCATGGCCAGTGCATCCTCCGGCATTTTTTCTACGTAGGAGGATATCTGAAACTGTTTACCATACACCGGATGTGTTGTATAATTTCCGGAAGCTTCAATGGCAGCCCCCTGGGTGATCGCAGGAAATGTTCCCACACAGGTCAGTTCCTGTTCCTCTTCCATCCCTTTCAGTACCATGACCGTATATCCATTATCTTCATTCCGGAAGATCACATGATCTATATATCCTGTAACTGTCTCACTCATTTTCTTCTCCATCTGTAAACCTCTGATAACAGCAAAAGGCACTGCAGCTGCAGCGCCTTATCTGTATGAGTTTCCTGCGGCAATCTCTTCTCTGCTCCTGTGCCGTCCAGACGACCCATAACGGTTTACATCCTTGACATGATTTCCGCATATTTTCCTGTTCCTGCAGCCACTACAAGCATTGCATCCTGTACAGTCAGTGTGCTGACTCCTGTTTTCTGCTCGATCAATGTATCCATTCCATGCAGCATGGCACCTCCGCCTGTAAGAACGATTCCTCTGTCCATGATATCTGCCGCCAGCTCTGGTGGTGTTTTTTCAAGAACACCATGTACAGTTTCCACGATCTGCCCGGTCGTTTCCCTTAAAGCGGTCCGGATCTCCTCAGAAGTCAGTGTTGCCACCTTCGGAAGTCCTGTGATGATATTTCTGCCCTTGACCTCCATCGTTCGAAGATCCGCTTCTTCACTGGCTGTTCCGATCTTGATCTTGATATTCTCCGCTGCATCCTCTCCGATAAAGAGACTATGCTTCTCACGTACATAATTCATGATCGCATGATCAAAATTATCTCCTGCAACCTTCACAGAAGCGGAAACAACCACTCCCCCTACCGATATGACCGCAACATCCGTAGTCCCTGCACCGATATCCACGATCAGATTACCAAATGGCTTGGTGATATCTACACCTGCACCGATAGCAGCAGCGATAGGCTCGTCCACAAGAAAAACTTCCCTGGCTCCTGACTGATAGGCAGCTTCCTCAATTGCTTTACGCTCAATCTCCGTGATCCCACTCGGAACACTGATGCTGACTCTCGGTTTCCGGAACGCTCTTCGTCCCATAGCCTGTGAAATAAAATATTTCAGCATCTTTTCCATTACATTATAATCTACGATCACACCTCTTCGGATCGGCCAGATCACTTCCATATTGGAAGTCAGATGGCTTGCCATCTGTCTGGCTTCCTCACCGATTGCTCTGATCTTCTCTGTATCTTTATCATAAACAACCACAGAGGGCTCTCTTAAAACGATCCCCTTGCCTGTGGAAAACACCAGACTGTTTCTGGTTCCCAGATCGATTCCAATATCCTTTGCCGGCATAAATCCTCCCGCCTGCGTCATACTCATTCGTATGCTGACGCATTTCTGACTTATTCTGTTCCGGTCTGTGCCGAAACGTTCCCGCACTTCATTATATACAAAACCACAGAAATTGAAAAGAACTTTTACCGGTTATTTCTGTTCCAGATATTTTTTCACATATTTACCGGTGTAGGAAACCGGATTCTCTGCTACTTCCTCCGGAGTTCCTCTGGCAATTACCGTTCCGCCTCTGTCACCGCCTTCCGGTCCGATATCAATAATATGATCCGCCGTCTTGATCACATCCAGATTGTGCTCAATGACCACAACTGTGTTTCCTCCTTCAGACAGACGGCGCAGGATCTCGATCAGCTTGTGGACATCCGCAAAGTGCAGTCCTGTGGTAGGCTCATCCAGGATATAGATCGTCTTTCCGGTACTGCGCTTGCTGAGTTCTGTAGCAAGCTTGATACGCTGTGCTTCTCCTCCGGAAAGAGTAGTGGAGGGCTGCCCCAGACGGATATAGGAAAGCCCTACATCATACAGGGTCTCGATCTTTCTCCTGATCGACGGTACATTCTCAAAAAATGTCAGTGCTTCTTCCACAGTCATATTCAATACATCATAAATGCTCTTGCCCTTATACTTCACTTCCAGAGTCTCACGATTGTAGCGTTTGCCCTTGCAGACTTCGCAGGGCACATATACATCCGGAAGAAAATGCATCTCGATCTTGATGATTCCGTCACCGCTGCAGGCCTCGCACCGTCCGCCCTTGACATTAAAACTGAAACGGCCCTTCTTGTAGCCCTTTGCCTTGGCATCTGCGGTGGCTGCAAAAAGATCACGAATCTGGTCAAAAACCCCGGTATATGTGGCAGGATTGGAACGGGGAGTTCTTCCGATCGGGACTGGTCGATATTGATCACCTTATCCAGCTGATCGATACCCAGGATGTCATCATGTTTCCCGGGGATCACTCTGGCACGGTTCAGGTCTCTGGCAAGTCTCTTGTACAAGATCTCATTGATCAGAGAGCTCTTACCGGAGCCGGAAACACCTGTGATACAGGTCATCACTCCCAAAGGAATATCTACGTCGATATGCTTCAGGTTGTTCTCTGCCGCACCCTTTATATGAAGAAATCCGATTGGTTCCTTCCTCACTTCCGGTACCGGGATCTTCAGCCTTCCGCTTAAATAAGCTCCTGTCACAGACTCCTCATTTTTCATCAGATCCTCAGCTGTCCCCATTGCGACCAGTTGTCCACCATGTTCTCCGGCTCCGGGGCCGATATCGATGACACAGTCTGCCGCACGCATGGTATCTTCATCGTGCTCCACCACGATCAGACTGTTTCCAAGATCACGGAGACGCATCAGTGCCCCCAGAAGCTTGTCATTATCTCTCTGGTGAAGCCCGATACTCGGCTCATCCAGGATATATGCAACCCCCACAAGCCCGGATCCGATTTGTGTGGCAAGACGGATTCTCTGAGCCTCTCCGCCGGAAAGGGTTCCGGTAGCTCTTCCAAGCGAAAGATACTCCAGACCAACCTCTGCCAGAAATCCAACCCTGGCGCGGATTTCCTTCAGGATCTGCCTTCCAATAAGCTCCTGCTGCTTTGAAAGCTTCAGATTGCGGAGAAAACCCTGCAGCTTCTGTACCGGCATATTGGTCACTTCATAAATATTCTTATCCGCCACGGTCACTGCCAGTGACTCTTTCTTCAGCCTCTGCCCCTTACATGTGGTGCACGGAGTAATCTGCATAAAGCTCTCGTATTCCTGCTTCATGGCCTCGGAACCGGTTTCACGGTATCTCTGCTCCACATTGCGGATCAGTCCCGGGAACGCCACATCGTAAACACCTTCTCCCCGCTGTCCTTTATAATAAACCTTCACAGAACGACCGCCGGTACCATGGATGAGGATATCCTGAACCTTCTTCGGATACTCGCAGAAAGGCGTATCCAGAGAAAATTCATATTCCCTTGCCAGGGCATCCAGAATCGCTCTGGAAAAGCTTCCCTGCGTGGTACAGGACTGCCACCCGAGAACAGCAATAGCCCCTTCATTGATACTCAGTTTCTTATCCGGGATCATCAGATCGATATCAAATTCCATCTTATATCCAAGCCCCAGACACTGCGGGCAGGCACCAAATGGATTATTAAAGGAAAAACTCCTGGGTTCGATCTCATCAATGCTGATGCCACAATCCGGGCAGGAAAAACTCTGGCTGAAATTCAGAAGCTTCCCGTCCATAGTGTCTACTACCAGCAGACCATCCGCCAGATCCAGTACGGTTTCAATGGAATCGGAAAGACGCTTCTCTATTCCCGGTTTCACAATAAGTCGATCCACAACGATCTCAATGTTATGTTTGATATTCTTATCCAGCTTGATCTCCTCAGAAAGCTCATAGAGATTTCCGTCGATCTGCACTCTCACATATCCGCTTCTTCTGGCCTGATCCAGAAGTTTGACATGGGTTCCTTGCGGCCCCGTACTACCGGTGCAAGAAGCTGGATCTTCTGGCGTTCCGGAAGCGTCATGATCTGATCCACCATCTGATCTACCGTCTGTTTGCGGATTTCCCTTCCACATTTGGGACAGTGCGGGATTCCCACACGGGCATACAGAAGTCGGAAATAATCATAGATTTCTGTTACCGTACCACTGTAGAACGGGGATTCCGGTTCGTTGACTTCTGATCAATGGAGATTGCCGGCGGAAGGCCCTCGATACTCTCCACATCCGGTTTCTCCATCTGTCCCAGGAACTGCCTCGCATAGGAAGAAAGTGACTCCATATAACGTCTCTGTCCCTCTGCATAAATGGTATCAAATGCAAGAGATGACTTACCGGAGCCGCTGAGTCCGGTAAGTACCACAAACTGGTCTCTGGGAATATCGACGCTGAGATTCTTAAGATTATTCTCATTGGCTCCGCGTATCCTGATAAAACGCTTCTTATCGTTTGCTTCTGCTGACATGAAACCTCCTACTCTGTCCGGTCATACAAAAATATTCCGGTATTCTTCTCAACAGCAGAATCTACCTCTCTTATTCTGCTGTAAAACTTCTGATTTTTTATCAGTATACTGCCAGAACATCCGTTCGTCAAGGTGGAAAAATCGACAAATTTTTCTACAGCAGAAAATCCGCCATCACTCCATTGCTCACATGGATCCCCTTTCTTGAAAGATATATCCTGTCTCCTTTTTGTTCCAGCATTCCGATCTCCAGATGCTTTTTCAGGACCTCTCCATAAACGTTTTCCATATTTTTTCCGAAATATTTCGCAAACTCTTCCATTGAAACGCCCTCTGTCATCCGAAGCCCCAAGAACATAAACTCAGCCATCTCATCTGCCTCCGTAAGGCTCTCCATATTCTGGCGGATCTTATCCGGAAACGCACTGTTTCCAATATATTCCTTCATATCCGCAGTATTGGAAAAACGCATATGATCCAGAAGTGAAGACGCCCCAAGTCCCAGCCCCAGATAATCGATTCTCTGCCAGTATCCCTTATTATGGCGGCATTCCCGTCCGCCTTTTGCATAATTGGAGATCTCGTACTGATGAAACCCATATTCCTCCAGGATCCCTGCCGTATTCTCATACATACGGTACTCCGTATCCTCATCCGGTAATTTCAGCTTTTTCTCTCCGAAAGGAGTGCCTTCCTCAATGATCAGACTGTAGGCGGAAATATGTTCCGGCGAAATCCCTGCCACCGTGCGGAGATTTTTTTCCCAGTCTGCATAGGTCTGTTCCGGAATGGCACTCATCAGATCGATATTGATATTGGAAAAGCCTGCATCCCTTGCCATAAAAAAGCTCTCCTGAAACTCTTCCCACGTATGGATCCTTCCAAGGATCTTTAATTCCCGGTTCTGCGGGGACTGAAGCCCCAGACTCAGCCGGTTGATCCCGTGTTCCAGATATATCTGAAGTTTTTCTTTATATAAATCCCCGGATTTGCTTCGATGGTGATCTCAGCATCCGGGGCCATAAAAAACTTATTTCTGATCTGATCCACTATCTCTCCCACAAGAGACGGATCCGGCACGGAAGGTGTTCCTCCGCCGATAAAAACTGTGGTGATCTCCCTGTCCGAAAAATCCGGAACAGCGGCAATCTCCCTTTCCAGAGCCTGGAAATATTCACGCTGCCTCTCTTTTCCTGCAGGTCCGGAAAGGAAATCACAGTAATCGCATTTTTTTACACAAAACGGAATATGGATATAGAGCTCCAGCGGTTTTTTCACCTCATTCTCCATCCATGGCTCCTTCCTCTCCACCGGCATCTGTTGTATCAGTATCTTCACCGGAGGCTGCAGCTTCACCGGCAGTATCCGTGCTTCCGTCCGAAGCAGCCGGTGTCGGTGTCACGCCATCTATCCCCAGGGCCTCGCTGCCGTTTTCTGCCAGGTACTCATTGACCATTGTCAGATTTCCATTGCTCGTCACTGCATCCGGATCTACGGTTTTCGGATCAGGAGTGGCAGTCGGTTCCGGCGCTGTGCTGATTTGATCACACTTTCCTCTTCTGCATTTTCTTCTTTGAACCACATCCGGTAAGCAGAGCTCCTGTCATAGCCAGAAGTCCTGCTGCCAGAAACAGTTTTTTTATATTTTTTTTCAAAA
>ENA-OQBT01000518-OQBT01000518.1-human-gut-metagenome-genome-assembly--contig:-NODE-518-length-22957-cov-5.203198_pt1 | contig 22957 bp, 30 predicted proteins | sample MGYA00242749_ERZ504557 | MGnify/ENA primary metagenome ERZ504557 (study PRJEB26092, sample SAMD00036243) | human gut metagenome | host: Homo sapiens | study: EMG produced TPA metagenomics assembly of... | reverse complement strand
ACTGTCCCGCGAGGTGTTTTTGGCATGAATATGCCAAAATCCCGAGACATACAAGCCAAAATTCCATTGCCGCAGGCAATCTGGAATGAATTTTGGCTACGTTACTGTGAACGGAGTGAACAGTAACGAGATCGCTCTTTTACACTTTTGTATATATTAGAATAGCACTTTAGAAAGCACTATGGTATAATAAGGTGAAGGTAAATCGGAATTGCAGATTTAGAAAAATTTTGGGTATTTGAAAAAAGATTGTACCTTAAGAGGCGAGAGTAAATATGGTTTATAGGAAATCTTGTGCTGTTACACTTTCTTGACATTTTCATGACTGTTCTAAGGATATTTTTACATTTGCCTGAGCTATACTTTAGCCATACCGAACAACTGGTAAATAAAAAATCAGGAGGTACTAAAATGATGAACAGATTATTCAAAAGAGGAATGGTAATAGCACTTGCAGCAGCAATGACTACATCCGCAGGTATTCCTGCCATGGCTGCCCAGAAGGAGACACAGGAGGAGACAGTGACTACATCAGAGGTAACACAAACAAATGTAGATTATGGTTCTCTCACTCAGAAGGAGATTGAAGAGTTTAACTCCATTTATGACCGACTTGACGCTATCGACAAAGAGGTAATGAAAGATGCAGATGGTCTTTCTGATGAAGATATCTATGCCAGATACGATCAGTATCAGGATGAAACCGATACCCTCATGGATCGCCTTGAGGAGCTTGATAAAAAAGCCGGGTGGATCGACAACGAGGAATATGAATATTCCGAGGATGGGTATAATGCTCTGTACGATACAGGCAAACTCACCGCAGAGGAAGCAGAACAGCTTCAGAAAGCATATGAAAGAATCGAAGAAATTGATGCGGAAGTGTGGACGGACGATGATCTTTCAGACGATGAGATCGAAGCCCGCTATGCAAAGTATGATGACGAGATTACATCACTGAACGCACAGATTGAAACGCTTGAAAAGAAAGCGGGTTGGTATGAGGGATACTATGGAAATTTGAGCGAAGATGAAGTCAATCAGCTTAACAGTATTTACAATAAAATTGATGCAATCTATGACAATATTTATAACGGCTCTGATAACCTCTCTGACGAGGAATTTGCTTCTCGCTATGCGAAGTATTCAGATGAGATTGATGCTTTGGAGGCACAGGCAATCGCTCTTGAAGCGAAAGCAGGTGGAACTAAAATACAGACATACTGATTTTGAAAGATATAATATGGGGAATCTCACGGAATTTCTGAGGGACTCCCCTCATGTGGGATTAAAGATATGGCAAAAAAAATCTATTTGGCAGATGATGAACAGGATATACGAGAAATACTCACAGAATTTTTATCCAATGCCGGATATGAGGTAACAGCATACAAGAATGGTGATACACTCTTTTCTGTTTTTCAGGAGAAGCCCTGTGATCTTGTTATTCTTGATATTATGATGCCGGGTTCAGACGGTCTTTCCATATGTAAAAAGTTAAGGACAATATCATCAGTTCCTATTATTATTTTGACGGCAAAGGATTCAGAGTCTGACCATATGAAGGGATTTATGTATGGAGGGGATGACTATCTGATTAAGCCATTTTCGCCGTCACTTCTTGTTGTCCGGGTAAATGCGTTGTTCCGAAGAGTTGAAATGAATATACCGGTAAAGGCAGATATTTCCTTTGGTGATGTGTGTTTTTCATGGGAGAAGCATAATGCCATTGTGAAAGAGCATGATATTGGTCTGACTATGACAGAATTTTCGCTTCTGGGATGTCTTATGGAACATGGTGGAACGGCAATCCCCCGGAATGAAATTCTCGACAAAGTATGGGGAATAGATTCTACGGAGATAGAAACCAGAGTTGTCGATGAGACAGTAAGAAGAGTCAGGCAGAAAATGAAGACCGCAGGCAGCAAAGTTCGCATTAGTGCTGTCTGGGGCTATGGCTATAAACTGGAGGATTGTAATGAATAAGACACGTTATAAAATTGCCACACTTACAGGTTCCGCCGTTATGGCAGCCATGCTTTTGAGCCTGCTGATTCTGAACATAGTTTTTAATAAAAAAATAGAGCTGAGAGCTGAGAATGCAATTAAAAACGTTTTTACTTTGAATTCAGACGAATATTTGAATTACGAATCTGAAAATGATACGGCTCTTTATATTATGCCTCACTTGTATATATGGGGGCAGATTCAGAAAACAGGGATGACATATATCAGATTCTGACACCCAAAGAGAAGAAACTTATTGACTGGTATGAAACACACCCGTCTGATGAAATGCAAAGGGCAAAAATTAACGAAGCAACTTATTATATGAAAGCCAGAACAGAGTATTACGAAGACAGCAATGAGAGATTACTTGCTTATGTGGATGTTACCGGCGAACCAGAACTCGTAAAAGAAATCAGTTTTGGTGTTTTGCTGGATGCTTTTGTCATTGCCGCTCTCGGTGCTGCCATTGGATATTTTCTCGGGAAAAAACTTGAACAAAATGACAAAGCTCAGAAGACCTTTTTTGAAAATACATCTCACGAATTAAAAACCCCGCTTATGGCAATTTGCGGATATGCGGAGGAGATTGAAATGGGAGTCATTACCGATTATTCTCAAGCGGGCAGAATGATAGTGTCTCAGACGGAGCGTATGAGTAAACTTATTGAGGATATCCTGTATTTATCAAAAATGGAAAGCGGTACGGAACCATTAAAGTGTGAACCAATAGAAATGGCATCACTGGTTCAAGATATTTTGATGCCGCTTGAAGGAATTGTGAACAGGCGAAACCTTTCAGTATCGTTAGAACTGGACGAAGGATATGTCAACGGAGACCCGGAGAAGCTGGAACACGCTGTTGCTAACCTGATAACTAATTCCGTAAAATATGCGTGTAGTCAAATCGAAATATCGTGGAAAAATCAAGTCCTTTCCATCTGGAACGATGGAGGAGAACTTAGCACAGAGGATTTTTCCCATATGTTTGAACGTTTTCATACGGGACAAAACGGAAACAGCGGAATAGGGCTTGCCCTCTCAAAAGAAATCGTTGAAATGCACGGATGGAAACTTAGTGCGAAAAATGACAGGCATGGCATATGTTTATCAATGGTATGCCACAGTTAATTTAGAAACAATCAGGTTTACAGCTTCCAGTTTGTTGAGATGTTGCAAAATTTGGAATCAGGAGAGAATAAGAATGATTAACAATTTAATGTACATAGAATTAAAAATGGGATATTCTGATGATGATCCGGCATGGATTGGATATGTCAAAACTTCAAAAAGTAGAATAAAAATTTTTTGACAATTTCTGCATATGGCTTAGCCTCCTTTCCAGTGGATTCTCTTTCGAGTTTCTATGTAATCAGAGGGTCACAGGTCTCCGTTTCACTTCGGTCGTTGCAAAACGAGTGCCGCTGGCACTCAGCAACCTCTGCTGAAGGACTAACCGCCTACCGTTATGATAGCACCCATGTTTCGATTATAACAGTCAAGGTGGGAATCTGCAACCGGAAAGTTGACAGCTCATGAAAAATCGGCTGTGATACCATTTTGATACTAAAAAATGAAGAGAATAGAAATATAGCTTGGAAAATCCGCAATACAGGACAATATAGACACGAAAATCATAGAAAATAATGAGATTTTAAGAACCTCACAAACGTAAGATACCCCGGAACCGTAAGGTTTCCGGGGTTTTTCTGTTTTCTATGTTCTTTTGTTATTTATGCTGCAGACACACCATTTTCACCTGTGCGTGTCTGGTTCTCTGCGCCGGAACGGCGGATCCCTGCAAAGATAGAGCCGGCAATATTATGCCATACACTGAAAATAGCACCTGGAAGTGTTGCCAGTGGATTGGCTGCAAAGTTAGCTGCTGCCAGAGAAACTGCCAGTCCGCTGTTTTGCATGCCGACTTCAATAGCTATAGCTGTTGTCCGTGTATATTCTACATGGAAAATTTTGGCTGCAAGGAGTCCAAGCATCATACCACAGAAATTGTGGATTGCAACAACACCAAGGACCAGAACTCCGCAGTTTAAGATTTTCTCTGCATTAACGGCCACGATTCCGCCAATGATCATAACAATGGCAACAACAGAGATCAATGGCATGACATCTGAAACTTTATCTACATGCTCTCCTGCAAGTGTACGAAGAAGGATTCCAAGAAGTACAGGAATCAGAATTACTTTTACAACAGACAGTACCATTGCCCAGAAGGATACTTCCACCCAGGCACCTGCCAGAATGTACACAAGAAATGGAGTCATAACAGGAGCAGCCAGAGTGGAAACAATTGTCATTCCTACTGAAAGTGCAACATCACCGCCTGCAATATAGGTGATCACATTGCTGGCTGTTCCACCAGGACAGCATCCCACAAGGATCACACCCAGAGCCAGATCTGCAGGAAGATTCATGACTTTGCACAATACCCAGGCCACGACTGGCATAATCGTATACTGTGCAACTGCGCCAATGATCACTTCCTTTGGTCTGGAAAAAATTGCACGGAAGTCTTCCAGACGTATGGTCAGTCCCATGCCAAACATGATCACACCCAGAAAAACAGACGTATAATTTGTCATCCATGCAAATCCATCCCTCCAGAAAAAGGCAAGGCATGAAAAGGCAATGATGATGATTCCAATATATCTGGATGCAAAACTGCTGATTTTTTCGATTTTCTTTAAAATATTTTCCATATATTATACCTCGTAGCTGAAGTTATCGATCAGTCTTGTTTTGCCAATATAGACAGCCATTGCTACGAGAACATTATGATCTGCTTTTTCCACAGGCTGCATGGTAAGTGCATCTACCATGGAAACGTAGTCGATTTTTGCCAGAGGCTCTTTTTCGATCACTGCACGCATTTTGCCGAGAAGTTCTTCTGCGGAAATGCCTGCGTGGATGATTTCCTGTCCGAGTTTTACGGATCTGGACAGACAGAGAGCAGCCTTTCTCTCTTCATCGCTTAAATATGTATTTCTGGAGGATTTTGCCAGTCCGTCCTCCTCACGGATGATTGGGCAGCCTACGATCTCTATATCAAAATTCAGATCCTGGACCATCTTGCGGATGATGGCAAGCTGCTGAGCATCCTTCTGTCCGAAATATGCTCTGTCCGGGGCTACAATATGAAACAGTTTGGTTACAACTGTGCACACACCCTTGAAATGGATAGGACGTGTTTTTCCACAAAGTGTTTCAGATAATGTATCGATACTTACAAATGCATGGGGATCATGATACATTTCAGAAGGTTCAGGGCAGAAGATCAGGTCTGCGCCAAGACTCTCACAGAGTTTACTGTCTCGCTCGAAATCTCTTGGATATGCCTCAAGATCCTCTGTCGGACCAAACTGTGTTGGATTGACAAAGTCAGACACAACTACAATGTCGTTCTGCTCTCTGCATTTTTGATCAGACTTGCATGTCCCTCATGAAGAAATCCCATTGTTGGAACAAGACCTATAGTTTTACCTTCTTTTTTCCATGCTTTGATCTGTTTTTTTGTTTCTTCTACTGTTTTTGTTACCTGCATTGTTATCTCCTCTTTCTCGGTCAATGGACCGGTATCATAGATTTTGAGATAGCCTCTTTTCTGAATTCACTTTCATCTTATGATAGTCTCTAACCTGATATCAATGTTTTCAGGCCATGTCTTTCAGCAGACCATGTTTCTCATAATTGGTCACTCTGCTGATCTTATTCTCTTCATCTACAAATACAACTGCAGGCTTATGAGTACGTGCCTCTTCAGGCTCATACCCTGCGTAAGCCATGATGATAATCTTGTCACCTGTGCTTACACATCTTGCTGCTGCTCCATTCAGACAGATCATACCGCTTCCGCGTTTTCCGCAGATTGTGTATGTCTCGAATCGACTGCCGTTGTTCACATCTACAATCTGAACTTTCTCATATTCCAGTATTCCGGCAGCTTCCAGCAGTTCTTCATCCACAGTAATGCTTCCCACATAATCCAGTTCGGCCTGGACAACAGTTGCTCTGTGGATTTTTCCTTTTAACATTTCTATTGTCATCTTATATAGTCCTTTCCTGCGGGAAAAATCAGAGTCATGCAGCTCCATAAAAAGGAAATATACCTTTATGATCTGCAAAAAAAGCGCATCAGGATACACTTTGACCCTGAAACGCTTCTGATTGATTCCCTGTATATTGAGTCCTGTTTCTGATACATAAAATATGGCTTGTTATTCCATAGATTAGGGGAAATCTGATTTCCTGTATCATAAATACCGGCTCCTATCTTTTAAAATTACATACATCCTTCCGTTTCCGCTTTCGGGTTCCGGCTGGCTGTTTTTATATAAGATTCCAGTGATTTCAGCCAGAGTATAGTTTTGAGTCCAAATACTATCTCTGAGTGGTATTATTACATCTGGTCGGTTATTTGTCAATAAATTGTTTATCTACTGTTCACATACAACTATCCCAAATCCCGAGACGATAAAACATAATTGATTTCTGACAGACAGTTTGCTAGAATATATCTATGAAAAGAGAGTAGTGTGCCGGGCGGATTCGGTTAAATAAGAAATGGAATAAAGTATATTATGGATAATTATGAAAAACAGGTATATACGGGAAGAAAGTTGTTTCTAAAGTATGATCAGGATAAGCTGATAGAGAAATATGGATTGAAACATGATGAAGAATATCTGTATTTGAAATATATCGGAACAGAATATCGGATCGATCGCGGAAATGGTGCCATTGAATATGTTGCGGATGATGAATGGACGGATTGCAGAGAATATACAATTGTTATGACAATTTATGATTTTCTCTGTTGCTCCGGACAGGAAGTACTGCCGCCTTTGACCGGGCAGTGGCAGCCTGTGAGCAGGTTTGTAACTGCCGGAAGCAGTCCGTCAACAGCCCCCTTTGTGGAAAAGTATGCAAAAGCATTTTCAGGAAAAGTGGAAGAGGTAAAGCAGGCCTGCACCTGTCTGGGGGGAAAGCAGACGGAGCGTTTGGCAGGGGCGGATCTGACATTTGAAATGCCTGTTCTTCCGGGTTTTTCTGTGTTGCTTCAGTTCTGGGATGGGGATGAAGAATTCCTGCCAAAGATTTTACTGTTGTGGGATAAGGTATCGTTATCATATCTTCATTTTGAGACAACCTATTATCTTCAGGGAGATCTTCTGAAGACTATACTGCAGACCATCGGCTGAATACATTGCAGCCGGTCATTTGGAGGGCGGTACGCAGTATCTGAAAGCTGAACACAAAAGAGGGAAAGAACCGGATGAACTTGTCACTGCGAGAATTGAAGTGGGGGATCAGATGGAGCTGTTGTTTTAAGAATATGGAATAATCAATCTATAGCAATCCTCGTAAATAATGCATTTAAGAGGATTGCTATAAGTACAAATGAGCAGAAAACAGTAATGTCAATGTTGCGTGGAATTCGGAAGTAGGAGAACAGTTCGAATATATAATCGGCTGTTCTTTTTTTAGCGTTAAAGCGGCGAGGTTTTTCTTGTGTACAGTGGAATGTAGGAGTATAATGAAATCAATATTTTGCACAAATTTACAATCTGTAATAGAACGACGATCGGCAAAGCAGATGAAAGTCTGTGACGCAAAGCTACAGGGCCTGTAAAATGGCAGCCAGTTGCATGAAATGATGTGCGCTGTCTGTGAGACGGTGTTTTTTTATGTTATAGGAAATTACTCCGTAATGTTCCTATAACATAAAAGCCCTCCGGGCAGGATCGCACTGCGACGGAGGGGAATTATGTCGCTGAAGCGACCCTTCGCAGGCGAAGAATCCTGCAAGCAGGGATGTTATTTCATAAACGGAACCATAATGATTTTATCGGAGAAGAGAGAAAAATATGAAAATCAAAAAAGTACAAAGTGCATGTCTTATTTTGGCATGTATAGCGGCAACAGGACTTATAGGGTGTGGGAAAACAGATGAAACACCAAAGAAGCACGAAGCAATTACTTTTATGGCTCCTTATCTGGAAGTGGACAATTTTATAGAAGAAGTGCATAAAACATATCCAGAGATTGAGCTTGAAGTAGTCCCGTACAGCGGAGCAAATACAACAACCTGTCTGCAGAATATGTTAGAGGCAGATGATCTTCCGGACATCTGCACACAGACTTTTTATAAGCCAGATGTGGTGGATGTCAGTGATAAGATGATTGATCTCTCAGGATACGATTTTACAGATAATTATGTGGAATCACGTCTGAAAGATGTATCCGATGAGGGTGCACTTTATATGCTTCCATCTTTGTACAACTGTTATGGAATCACCTATAATAAAACACTGCTTGAGAAGCATGGCTGGAAGCTGCCAACATCTTTTACAGAGCTTGAAGAACTTGCAGACAAGGCAAAAGAAGCAGGAGTTACGTTATGTATGGCACAGATTCAGTATCCTGGTTCAGCCTTCCAGTATATATGTAATATTGCGGATGCGGGATTCCTTGGTACTATGTCTGGAAAGCAGTGGCAGAAAGATTACCTGTCAGGAAAGGCAAATGTCAGTGACACGGAAGGCATGATGGACAGCATGGAATATATCCAGAAATGGAAAAATCTCGGTATGCTTGACTGCAGCAACAGTGATCCGGTAGATGATAGTAAAACAAGAGAAGCTTTTATAAAGGGAAATTCACTGTTTCTATTGGGACCACAGAATGGCATTATGGAATCAGAAGATACAACGGACAAATTTGGTCTGATGCCATACCTGTCTGAAGATGGAAGCAAGAATGTATTTATTTTAAATGTAAACCGTTTTTATGGATTGAATAAAAAGCTGGAGAATGATCCTGAGAAACTTGAAGATGCATTAAAAGTCATGAAGGTGCTGTCTACGGTAGAAGGAACCAGTGCCCTGTATCCGGACAGTACATTAAAAGCAGGACTGCTTCCTTTCAAAGATGCAAAGGCAGATGACACCTTCTATGCAGATATTTCGGATTTTATCAATGCAGGGAATACGACACCGTTTATTTATTCCGGATGGGAAAATACGATTGTAAATACCGGAACCAAAATGCAGGAATTCATGCAGGATAAGGCATCAATAAAGGATGTGGCAGATCAGCTGGATGAAGATCAGGACAGCGTGGTAAATAATCAGCCGGAAGTGATCACAACAGCTACAGAGGAAATTTCACAGGAAAGCTGTGCAAAGCTGGTGGGCAGATGCTTTGCCGAGGCAACCGGAAGTGACGTTGCTCTTATATCCCTTGGAACATGGATCAGTGGAAATGGTACGAACCAGAACAATGATGGTGTGAGCGGAAAACTGTATGCAAAGAATATTACAGACTATGATGTATGTACCATTCTTCCGACTGGCTGGTCACAGACGATTAAAACAATCAGGCTGACAGGAAAACAGATTCAGGCATTGTATGAAGAAGGTTATGATGCAGTTGGTACAGGCAAGAATTATCCATATATGTTGGTAAATCCTGAAGATATGGAACTGGAGGATGGAAAGACTTATCAGGTTGCAATTTCCGGAATCAGTGAAAAACTGGCATCGGAAACGGAAGTGACAGATAGTGGTATTGTAGGTATGGATGCGGCAAAAGAGTTTTTTGGGCAATTTAAGACTTTAAGTGAAGCAGACGCTGAATGGAAATAAGCGGAGGGGAAGGATGCATAAGGCAAAGAATTACCGGAACTTAATATTGGGTTGTTGTATGACTGGTATAGCGATGTTTCTTGCATTCTTTTTCCTGTATCATAGTTATATCCAGGATATTATCTATGAAGAACGATTAAACCAGATGGAAGAGATTACCCGTCAGATGTTTCAAAATCTGGAGGATGTGATTGATTCAAACTGGGACCGGGTAACGGAAGAATGTAATTATCTGAGAGATGCAAACGTACAGACTACAGATGAACTCTGCAGACATATGAAAAAGAAATATGAATTATCAGCATATGCAGATCATAAGATCACGTTGATGGCAGTGGATTCAGAAGGTGGATATTATACAGAATCCGGAAAAAGAGGACTTTTCCGGGATCTGGACTATTTTGAAGAAAGTCCTGAAAAGATCAGTTTTGTTTTTGATTCCATGACGGATAATCAGTCAGAGATGGTATTTCTGAATCGTCTGCCGGAGCCCATACATCTTCAAAACGGAGAAAAGAAAACTTCAATTCTCTATTTTGGAATTGCCCAGGACATGGAACAGTTGAATCCATATTTTAACTGCGAAGCTTATAACGGAAACAACAGTGTGTATGTACTGGATGATAATGGATCTAAACTGTTCAACAGCAATCAGGTGGAACTGATCAAGGGCCATAATGTATTTTCTGTTTTACAGAATATGAAGTATCTTCACAATTCTTCCTTTGAGAAAACAAAGGCGGAACTGGAAGAAAAAGGCTGCAGTTATTCTAATGCAGTTCTGGACGGAACAGAATATTTTTACGGATTAAAAAGAATGGAAAATGCCGAATGGACACTTATCTTTCTGGTTCCGGCGGAGTATGTTGCTACGAATACATTAAAACTTGTCAATTTTATTATGGTATTTATCGTTATCTTTACGGTTATCGTAGCTGCCTGTGTTATGATGGGGATTTTCTTTGTTATGTACAGAAATCAGCAGGAAGCAATCCGTTTGGAACGGGAAAATAATGCCAAGCTGGAAACAGTGAATACAAAACTGCGTCAGGCTAAACAGGCGGCAGAGGATGCTTTTCAGGTGGCACAGGAAGCGAACAGATCCAAGAGCAGTTTTCTTGCCAATATGTCTCACGATATACGTACTCCTATGAATGCGATCATTGGTATTACGTCCCTGATCAGACATGATGCCGGTGATAAAGGCAAGGTAATAGAGTATGCGGATAAAATTGATACTTCCTCACAGCATCTGTTAGGGATCATTAATGAAGTTCTGGATATGAGTAAGATTGAAGCAGGAAAAACTGTTTTCAAGTATTCTGATTTTTCTATTTCGGATTTTATACAGGAGCTTGATACTATATTTCGTTCTCAGATATATGAAAAGAAGCAGACTCTTACAATTACAAAAGAAAACATCCGGCATGAGTGGGTGAATGGGGATCAGTTCATCTGATGCAGATTTTCAGCAATCTGCTGTCTAATGCAATAAAATATACACAGGAAGGCGGAGAAATTCAGCTTCTGGCAGAGGAATGTGAATCAAATTCATCTGTTTATGCAAAGTATCGTTTTTTAGTCTGCGATAATGGTATGGGAATGTCGGCAGATTTCAAGGACAGGATTTTTGATGCCTTTACCCGTGCAGAAAATTCCCTGACAAATAAGATACAGGGAACCGGTCTTGGAATGGCAATCACCAAAAATCTGGTTGACTTGATGGGCGGAACCATTGATGTAGAAAGTGAACCGGGACAGGGCAGCTGTTTTGAAGTTTTTATGGATCTGAAAATCGCAGAAGAAAGATCTGTTTCTCCGGCTTCGCAGACAGAAACAGAAGAGCAGGATGGCAATATCCTGAAAGGAATGAGATTCCTATGTGCAGAGGACAATGAGCTGAATGCGGAGATTCTGACGGAACTGTTAAAGATTGAGGGCGCGGAGTGTACGATCTGTGAAAATGGTAAAAGGTCCTGGAGACATTTGAACAGTCTGTCCCGGGTGACTATGATATGATCCTGATGGATGTGCAGATGCCTGTCATGAACGGCTATGAGGCAACGAAGGCAATCCGCAGAAGCTCCCATGAGCTGGCAAAGACAATTCCGATTATTGCCATGACCGCCAATGCATTCTCAGAGGATATTCAGCATTCTCTGGCGGCTGGTATGAATGCCCATATTTCAAAACCGGTTGATATGAAGACGCTGGAAAAGACAATAAGAAGCATAAAATCCGGCGGCGGGGGGGGGTACCGAAACGCAGGTCATTGCTCAGTAACCATTAAATAATAAACCCATACTTGCTGTTTTGGATCAGGTGCTTGGAACATCATATGAGTTACATGAGTGAGGAAAAGTGGATCGCAGCTTAAAATACGAATCGTCAGTTTTGGGGAGATAAGAAATTTATCTCCCTGTTTTTCTAATGTATGCTCGGAATCTTTTTGTATTCGATTATGCACATCTATAACTTCTATACTCATATCAAATTCCTGATAAGTGGAAACCTTTATTGAAAATTAATAATAACTCAAAAACTTGACTTTTAACATACATTAAGTTAAAATGAAATAAATAAGTTAAAAGGAGAATGAAAAATATGCTAACAAGCGTATTCGGGATTTCTATAAGATATGAAGCATGGAATCGACAGGAGTCTTTGCCTGTTTATATTGCAGGAAGTTATGATTTTTACACAGCATATATTGGAAATAAACGTTGTATAATTCTGATTCCAACAGAAGAGCTTGCAACACTTCCGGCACTGAAAAAGCAAATTACAAAAATACAGCAGATAGATAATGTGCCAGTTGTATTTGGACTTGCAGCAATATCAAATTATCGAAGAAAAAATTTTATAGAAAATAATATACCGTTTATTACTGACAAGCAGGTCTTTCTTCCTTTTATCGGAGCAATGCTCACAGATGAGAAAGAGCCCCTAAAGCAAATTGAAAAATTTGTTTACTCTACACAGCAGTTATTTTTGGTTTATCTGTACAGTAAGAAAAAAACGATTGTATATTTCAGAAGCTGGAAAAGTACTTCCATTTACAGCGATGACATTGACCAGAGCAGTAAGGCAGTTGGAAGCGACGGACTTGTTTTTGGTGGCGAAAGACGGTGTCAATAAGTTTGTTGAGTCAAAATATAACCGATATGAATTATTTGAAAAGGTAAAAGTATATTTGTCTACTCCTGTTCGCAGAACTGGATATATAGATAAGACACAAGTTACAGAGAATATGGTTTTTGCAGGGGAAACAGCACTTTCTGAGAGAACAATGTTAAATCCAGGTCGAGTAGTCACTTATGCGATTAGTGAGAAAGATTATGATAAAACATTGTTGACAGAAGAATTGATAGATCCGGATAAGCAGGTTAGACTTGAACTATGGGCATACAACCCGAAACAATTTTCAGAAGATAACAGTGCTGATGATATTTCGGTTGTTTTATCCCTTGGAGATACAAACGATGAGAGGATTGAAGAAGCTGTAGACGAATTACAGGAAAGAAGGTTGCAGGAGTAATGGTCAACGGATTTACAAAATTTAAGGAAAAATTTCAGAGCTTTGAAAATCAATATGTCATTATCGGTGGGACAGCTTGTGATTTGATTATGGAAAATGAAGAATTACCGTTTCGTGCCACAAAAGATATAGATATTGTATTGATTGTTGAATCCATAACAGCAGAGTTTGGAAGACGGTTTTGGGAGTATGTTAAAGAAGCAGGATATGAACACTTGAATAAAAGTACCGGAAAGGCACAGTTTTACCGTTTTACATCTCCGAAAAGTAAAGAATATCCATATATGATAGAGATATTTTCCAGAAATCCAGATTTTATTATATTGGAAGAGGATGCCATTCTTACCCCGCTTCCAATAGATGATGAAATCTCCAGTTTGTCAGCAATCCTTCTGAACGAAGCATATTATGAATTGCTTAAAACCGGACAGCAGATGGTTGATGGCATTCCGGTATTGAGTCCAACGTGCTTGATACCATTTAAGGCAAAAGCGTGGCTGGATTTGACAGAACGTAAGTTGAATGGAGAGCAGGTTGACAGCAAAAATATAAAGAAACATAAAAACGATGTATTTCGCCTGGCTCAGTTAATTACAGCCAATACAAGGCAGTTTCTCAGTCCGGAAATATCAGAGGATATGAAAAAATTCTTATCTGAAATAGCTGATGAAACAGTGGATTTCAAGTCTCTGGGCATAAGAGGAACAGATAAACGAAAAATGACAGATCTGTTGTACCAGTGTTACGGCTTAAAGGAGAGTACGTAATAAACGAGTTATGTGGTTTGATATTTACTACAATTTAGTGCACATCTATAACTTCTATACCATATCGGGTAATTTATCAGAAACATGTAATTATGCAATATAGAAATAGAATTTCAAAAAGAATTATGATAGAATAAAATCAGTATTGATGATTCACAGAGTAAAAAGCATAATGACATAAAATTGTTGGTGTTTATGAGCAAGTAGCGAAGCGGATGATTTTATCCGCCTGACTTATGAGGTGACAGTATGGGGATATATCTGAACAGTATTTCATCCTATTCTTTATACAAAAGCGAATATACCAGACCTTATTTTGTAGATAAATCCAACCTGTTGAAGGAATTGATTCCACTGGCAGAGCAGGGAAATACACATATATGTATTACCCGCCCCAGGCAATTTGGAAAAACTGTCATGGCAAACATGATTGGAGCATTTTTCAGTAAAGGTGTTGAAAGCAGTGATGTTTTTGACAGGCTTCAGATTTCAGCAGATAAAGATTACAGAAAACATTTGAATCAGCATAATGTAATTTACATTGATTTCAGCAAAATGCCGGGAAATTGTAAATCCTATATGGAATACATTACACGTATTGAGGAACGTTTAAAAAGGGATCTTCTGAAAGTATATTCTGAAATAGAAATATATCCGGAAGAGTTTATATTCCTAATAAGGAACTTATGGACAAATTTGATGAAATGCTCCAGAAAGAAGCTTCTTTGGGATATGTGTACAGACTGGCAAAAGAATCCGAACGCATGCTTAAGGCAACACTTGAAATAGATACTTCTACTATGGAAGAAATACTGGAATATGCTCATAATACGGAGACGCCGATACTTTCTTATAATAATGAAGTGGAGTTATCTTCTATTGTAAATCTGGTGTATCTTTGTGTGAGAGACAGCTACCGGGTGGAGAGAGAGGACAAGGCAGGACTTGGATTTGTGGACTTTATTTTTTATCCTGAAAATCCGGCAGATACAGGCATTATTCTGGAATTAAAGGTAGACCATACTGCAGATGAAGCTGTTCAGCAGATCATAGATAAAAAATATAGTTTACGCTTTTCGGGAAAAGCAGGAGAAAAGGCAAAATACACAGGAGAAATCCTTGCAGTAGGAATTGGATATAACAAGAAGACAAAGAAACATCAGTGCAGGGTGATTACTTTACGGAAGGACACGTTATATTAATTCTTGTATAAGGTGGAAAATAGAGGATATAAGCGGCTGTATAGAAATTTTATACAGCTGTTTGTTATGTTAGCGGAGAATCCTGCAAGCAGGATTCTTTCTTGTGTATAAGTTTGGTGAACTTTTTTTCATCATTTATGGTTATATAAATTTTCCTGTAACGTTTCTTCTGTCTGTGACTTAGTTATATAGAAAGACATCAGATAAAATAATGATACAGCAGACAGGAGGATCATCATGAAACGATATTTAGGAATATTCATTCTGACAGTTATGGTTGGTTTATCAGGTTGTGCATCTGATACAGACAGTGATACTCAGGTGAGCAGCCGTGCATATTCAATGCAGATACAACAAAATCAGAACCGTGTTCAGACATTCAATGGAAGAAGACAGATCAGGTCGTCAGATGGATCTATGTGGACACCGCCGGCAGGGTCATATCAGGATAAAGATGGTTATATTCTGGATAAGGATGGCACCACGATCGGCCAGACCGGACCATTAAAAATCCCGAAAGATGCAGTTGGATAATAAAAAACACAAGGAGTAGGAATGGAGAAGTCAGAAATCGAAACAATTTACCGTAAGTATTTCCATGATGTCTTTCTCTATATCCGGGCACTTTCCGAAAATGAAAGTCTGGCAGAGGAGATCACCCAGGAAACATTCCTGAAGGCAATGAATAATATTGAGAAATTTGATGGCCGGAAGGATATCCGCGCATGGCTATTTGTAATTGCGAAGAATACATATTTCCGCTATTGCAGGCGAAATAAAATCTATGTGGGTGAAGAATTTTCAGAAATAATGCAGGATTCCATGCAGGATACATCCCCGGCAGTACTGGATCAGATCGTGCAGGATGAGACAGTTCGGAATCTCAAACGCTATGCAGAACTGATACCGGAACCCTACAGGGAAGTATTTCACCTGCGGATATATGGTGAGCTCTCCTTTGAGCAGATCGGAAAATGCTATCAGAAAAGTGCAGGGTGGGCAAGAGTAACCTGCCATCGTGCACGACAGATGATAAGAGCACAGATAAGTCAGGAGGAAAAGTAACATGGAAAAAATAAACTGTAATGTGATCCAGGATATTCTGCCATTATACATTGATGATGTGGTAAGTGATGACACAAAAGAACTTGTAGAAGAACACCTGCAAAACTGCGAAATCTGCCAGCGGGTATACCATGAGACAAAGACAGACCTTGAAAATGATATGAAGATCTCTGCGCAGACAAAAGAAAGTAGCAATGAAGCAAATGACTTGAAAAGCTTCAGGAAATTTTTAAAGAAAAGAAAGATAAAAACAATCCTGCTTTCCATAGCAGCAACCGTAATTTGCTTTGTGGCAGTGTTCACGTTCATGAATAAACATGTCACATATATCAGCTACAAAGATGCAGGGATAACTATTATTGAGGATAATAAAGATGAAGTAACATATAGAACAAATATAAAAGGAAATTATCGCTGGAGCACATCTTTGGACAGGAAAACAGGTGTAATGACTATCCATTTTGAACAGAGTTTGTGGGAAAAATATGTAAGCTGTATTTTTTATCCATATGATCATATTCATGATATTCTGAAGAAAGATGAGATAAAAGAAGTATATGTAGATAAGGATGGAACTACAACAACAATCTGGGAAGCTCCGGAGGAAGAACAGAAGGCTTATTTATCTGAAGAACATACAGAGCCGTTAGGATAAAATATTAGAGTATTTTTCAAACACGCTCTAAAATATGAAAGCGAATTTTATAGCAGTCCTATAGGTTATAAGGATTTACAAAGGGGTTGTCACGTAAGGCAGCCTCTTTTTGTAATTGCTGATGGACATTCTCTTTCCATATGTTACAATAGAACAAGAATATGGAAAGAAAGACAGGAAAATTAACAATGAAAAAACAACTAAATTATGCAGATATCATAAAGGAAGTGCTGATCCTGACAGGTGCGGTAGCGATCATTGCGGCAGCAGTTTATTTCTTTCTGGTGCCGAGCCATACCTCTGTAAGCAGTATCTCCGGTCTTGGTATCGTGTTATCAAACTTTGTACCTTTACCATTGTCTGCAATCACCATGATTTTGAATGTGGTACTTCTGATCATTGGCTTTATCACCTGCGGACGCGAATTTGGCGTAAAAACGGTTTACACCAGCATCGTTTTGCTTTATTTCTCGGATTATTTGAGAAAGTATTTCCGGATTTTGGCTCTATGACCAACAGTCAGGAGCTGGATGTACTGTGCTATATCCTGATAGTCAGTGTAGGACTGAGCATTCTTTTTAACAGAAATGCATCCTCCGGTGGTCTGGATATTGTGGCAAAGATCATGAACAAATATCTCCACATGGAACTGGGAAAAGCAATGTCTCTTTCCGGTATGTGTGTGGCTCTTTCCGCAGCGCTTGTATACGATAAGAAAACAGTGGTGCTGAGTATTCTGGGAACATACTTTAATGGAATGGTTCTGGATCACTTTATCTTTGACCATAATATTAAACGTCGTGTCTGTGTCATCACTCAGAAAGAGGAAGAACTGCGTAAATTCATTATCGAAGATCTGCACAGCGGAGCGACGATCTATGAAGCGACAGGTGCCTATAATATGAAGAAACGCAATGAGATCATCACGATCGTAGACAAAACAGAATATCAGAAGCTGATGGCTTACATCAATCATGAAGATCCAAAGGCTTTTGTGACGGTTTACAATGTATCGGATATGCGCTATCAGCCAAAACTGTGAGAAATATTATGGCAGGAAAGCTGTGGGTATGCTAAAATAGCAGAGTGATTATATAACCATAAAGAGATTATGGTAGAAAGAGGATGAAAGATGAAAAAAGGAAAAGGAATTGCCCTGCTTCCCATTGGTGTATTTCTTGTATTATACCTTGGACTGGGCATTTTGTTTGAGTATGTGATGGAAATCCCCATGGGATTTTATAATGTGCCGATCGTAGTAGCATTTCTTGCTGCAATCCTGGTTGCCTGTCTGCAGAACAGAGCACTGGATTTTGATAAGAAACTGGAAATCATGGCACAGGGAGTTGGGGACAAAAATATCATCACCATGCTTCTGATCTTCCTTGCAGCCGGATCTTTTGTAGGAGTTGTGGGAAGAAGCAGTGCTGAGAGTGTTGCATATTGTATGCTGAGTCTGATACCTGCCAGATTTTCAGTGTCTGTGCTGTTTATAGTTGCCTGTTTTGTGTCTGTGGCTATGGGAACCTCTGTGGGAACCATTACCCTTCTGACACCGATTGCAGCAGCAGTTTCCACAGCATCAGGATTTGATCTGGCATTTTGTGTGGCTTCTGTTATGGGTGGAGCCATGTTTGGAGACAATCTTTCTTTTATTTCAGATACGACGATTGCTGCATGTAATGGTCAGGGATGTGAGATGAAAGACAAATTCAGGGAGAACTTCTGGATCGCTCTTCCGGCAGCCGTTGCCACACTGATTTTAATCCTGATCCTGTCATTTCAGACAGAAATCCAGGGCCGTGTGATCCAGCCCTATCATCTGACTCAGGTAATACCGTATGTGCTGGTATTGATCGGAGGAATTGTTGGGATCAATGTGTTTGTGGTATTGCTGACAGGAATCGTATCCGGAGCATTTATTATGCTGATCGGAGGACATACCACACCTGTAGAGATCCTGAAAAATATGGGATCCGGTGTATCCGGAATGTTTGAGACCTGTATGGTGGCGATTCTGGTAGCTGCCATGTGTGCGCTGATACGTGAGTATGGTGGATTCGATGCACTTCTTGGCTGGATCCATAAAATTTTCCGCGGAAAGAAAGGCGGACAGCTTGGAATGGGACTTCTGGTAGGAACTATGGATATTGCCACTGCCAATAATACAGTGGCGATCGTAATGGCAAACCCTATCGCAAAGGAAATGGCAGAGGAGTATGGGATTACACCGAGAAAGACAGCTTCCATACTGGACACTTTTTCCTGTGTTTTCCAGGGAGTGATTCCATATGGTGCACAGATGCTGGTTGCAATCTCAGCAGTGAATGAACTGGGCGGTGAGATTTCTGCATTTCAGATTATGCCGAAATTGTTTTATCCCATGTTATTGCTGTTCAGTTCTCTGATCACAATTATGAGAGGTTCAGACCGTACAGGAGCTTAAAAGATTCCCCCTGCCGGAAGCTATATTTTTTTCGATTTTTTTCAAAAAATACTTGACCTTCCTCCTTGTGGAAGCAGTATAAAGAAAGCACAGACAGGGCAGTAGAGCAGCGGATCAGCTATATCTGCTGTCAGGAAAGCAAGAGGTAGCAGTATGAAGATCAAACAGGTGGAAGAGCTGGTAGGCATCACCAGAAAGAATATCCGTTTTTATGAAGAGCAGGGTCTCCTGAATGTGGAGCGTGCAGAGAACGGATACCGGGAATATCATACGGCAGATATTGCCAGACTTCAGGAAATCAAATTATTCCGGAAGATGGATATTTCCATAGAAGAGATGAGAGCTCTTTTTGAAAAAAGGAAAAGCCTGCAGGTCGGTCTGGAACAGCACCTGGGAGAACTGGAACGCCGCAGGGAGGGCCTTGTGAAAATGCAGGAAATGTGTGAGCGCCTGATCGCAGAGCATCAGTCTCTGGATACCTTGAATGCCGAGAACTGTCTGGAAGAAATCGAGCAGATGGAGAAAGAGGGTGCAAGGTTTATGGATATAAAGAAAACAGATATCCGTAAGAAAAGAAGGACAGGAGCGATCATTGGAGCAGTAGTCATGATCTTGCTTATGGGATTTACCATAGGGCTTATGCTGTGGGCAAATACACAAGATCCCATACCGACCGGACTGCTGATATTTCTGATCGCCATACCGGTTGTGATCATCGGAGGAATCCTGGCAGCACTTGCAGGACGCATGAAAGAGATTGAAGGAGGAGAAGAGGATGAAGCTTCTAAGTATTGAATACATTCCGGGTGTAGAGTTTGAGGCACTGGGAATTGTAAAGGGAACAGTTGTACAGACAAAAAATGTAGGAAAAGATTTCATGGCAGGGATGAAGACCCTGGTAGGCGGGGAAATCACAGGTTATACGGAAATGCTCAATGAGGCAAGACAGATTGCCACCAAGCGTATGGTAGATGAAGCCAAAGAGATGAATGCGGATGCTGTGATCGGTGTGAAATACGGTTCCTCCCAGGTAATGTCAGGGGCAGCAGAAGTGATCGCATATGGAACTGCGGTGAAGTATAAACAGGATTAAAAATTAAGAACAAGAGCAGGGCATGCAAACACTGTTCAATGGTAAATTAGGCGTAGGCGGAGTATGATAATCCGCTTGCGCTATTTTGTTTTACAGAGTATAGTTATTATATGGTCGGGTATTATCAGAACTGACAGAATATACGTTGTCAAATGAGATAGAAGCATCATATGAGATTCTGAGAAAGTATCAAAAGTATGAAAAACTCAGAAGATATACCGAAAAAATGAAAGGCGTAAAAGAGATATTAATATGAGCGATAATAAGAATGTAAATCAGACAAAGGTCTTCAGGGAAATGAAAAAATAGAGCAGGCGATCGCTGCTCTGCAACAGGAAGCCACTCAGGAAATGCTGGCACATACACTGACTGTAATCCGTAGACGAATGAGAGAAAACGGCCAGTTTATCCTTTCAGTAGAACCGCCCACAGGAGACAACCAACTCCGGATCGGCACAGTGAAAACCGGAGATGGAAAAGTCTGGTGGGCAGCATTTACCAGCTTTGAGGAAGAACTGAAAGGCGGCGGAAGCGTACAATCCACTTTTCTGACAGACATAGATCAGCTTTTCAATTCAGCATTACAGGTAAATGAGATTGAGGGAATTATTCTTAACCCATGGAATCGCACAATCATGCTCGATAAGAACCTGATTAATATTATATTGGGAAATATATGAAGCTATGTAAAGAACTCTCATGTTCAGTTAAATAAAAGTCCTCATTGTTTATCCTTTTTACAATTTCTGCAAAGTTATGCGATAGTTAAAAATGGATAAATACTGAGGACTTTTCTGCTTATCGGGAGTTTCCCATTTTGTTTAATTCAGGCAAGATTGTAACCAACATGGTAATAAAGCACAGAGAACCACCGATCACATTGGATACCGGCTCTGCCATAAACACGCCATCTGTGCCCATGTGTAATCCATAGGGCAGGAAATAGGTCAGCGGAACCACGATAAATACTTTACGAAGCAGGGAGAAAAAAATCGCCTGCTTTTTTTTATTCAATGATTTAAACACTGTCTGACCAATATACTGCAGATCCATAAAAATAAAGGCTGCAAAGTAAAGCTTCAGCGCAGGAACGGCATCCTTCAATAACAATTTATCTGAACTGAAGATTCCGATCAGAAATTCAGGGGCAATGAGAATGACGCTCCACATGATACCTGTATAGATCAGAACCATAATGATCAGAACAACCCCTGCTTTCTTTACCCTGTCAGGACGTCTGGCTCCGTAATTGTAGCTGAGAACAGGAGAGGTTCCCTCATTGATCGCATGGATAGCGTCTCTACCATCTGGCGAACACTGGATATAATAGTCATGACAGAGATATAAATATCACCGCCTGTCACGGAAAGAACATTATTGCAGCAGATACTTACCAGGCTGTTAGTCAGCTGCATGATAAATCCAGCAGACCCCAGACTGATGATATCCCTGGCATGTCTGGTGCACTCAGAAATCTCATTTATATGAATCCATCTTACCTTCAATTCTGATTTTCCATGAAGAAAATAAAATACAAGCAAGGCAGAGAGAATCTGAGAGATGACAGTAGCAATCGCTGCACCCTTAATCCCCATATCCAGAACAAAAATAAAAATTGGATCAAGAATAATATTTGCCACTGCACCGACTGTTACTGACAGCATACCGATAATGGCATATCCCTGTGCATTGATAAAAGGATTCATTCCTGTTGCTATCATGGAAGGGAGAGTACCCAGAAGGTAAATCATCAGATAGGGATACGCATAAACCAGAGCATCATCTGAAGCACCAAACAGAGTCAGTAAGGGGCGGGCAAAAAGAAATCCGATCAGCATCAGCACAGCAGCACTTCCACATAACATGGTGAAAGCAGTATTCATGATCATGTCAGCAGTCCTGGAATCTCCTTTTCCGCGGTTGATAGAGAAAATTGGTGCACCTCCGGAACCAAAGAGATTACTGAAAGCAGTAATGATCATGATGATTGGGAAGCATAAGCACAGCGCCAAGTGCAGTTGTTCCTATATCATGGATCCTGGCGATATAGATACGGTCCACAATGTTGTATAAAAGATTCAATATCTGCGCTACTAGCATGGGAAGCGCAGCGCTTAATATATTATTGGTCACAGTTCCGTTTTCAAAATCAATTCGTTTCATTATAAATCTTCCTAAGTTTAAAACTTTTATCGTGCATATAAGTATATCATAAAGTAAACAGAAATTCACTCTGATACAGTGGTGTTGGAACAAAATAGTTACTGTTCACTCCGTTCACAGTAACGTAGCCAAAATTCATTCCAGATTGCCTGCGGCAATGGAATTTTGGCTCGTATGTCTCGGGATTTTGGCATATTCATGCCAAAACACCTCGCGGGACAGTGGCATGTGAACCAATGTCATTAACTTAAGCAATTTGCCAATACTGCATTGATGAAAATATCAGCAGAAGGATTTGATTATGATAAAAAAGGGAATATTGAGGGATTAAGATGCAATGTCTTGCTGAAATTCGGGTAT